>ERZ1026880.3-NODE-3-length-228159-cov-20.360454_pt1 | contig 228159 bp, 260 predicted proteins | sample MGYA00380170_ERZ1026880 | MGnify/ENA primary metagenome ERZ1026880 (study PRJEB33269, sample SAMEA4719806) | human gut metagenome | biome: human-associated habitat; feature: organic feature; material: feces | place: Cameroon | collected 2013-10 ...
AATCGTGTGGAGCCTGACCCGCTTGGTCCATCGTCCAGTCGTCGATGGTAACGTAGGTTGCACCGCCGCCACGTCCAAATACGTGGTACTTATTGGTCTGACCTTTTTCTTCATCAGGATACCATGCGCGGTCCCAATCGACCTGACCACCGCCACCGCCAAAGGTTCTCTCAGTAGACCAGTAATTGCCTGCCTCACCAAGATACATATAAATGGTTTGTCCCGCTTCAAGGTGAATCTTGCCTTCGGACATACCACCGCGACCCGGATTACCAAATCCTTCGAATTTGTTTTTACCAGTTCCGCCGTTAGCTCCGTATGCAGTGATAATATAATCACCTGTATACGGCGCAGTGAACTTCTGTTTTAAGCCATGCTTGCTGGTAAATTCAAGCCCTTCGATTACGAGGTCGAGTTGATTGTATTGTACATCATACGGGTCGAGAGATATAGTTGCAATACCGTCATCCTCGGAAGCACTATTATATGCATCCGCGTTATCAATGAGGTCCGCATCTACATCTTCGTTTGATTCGTAAACGGCAGTCAATGTATAGGCATCGACACCGTCTTCGAATGTCAGTGTATCCGTATCTTCGTTATACGAACCACCGGATACATCCCATCTTACAAAGTGGGCGTTTTCATCCAAAGACAGCGCATCGGGCACAACGACAGAACCCTTGTCCGTTACATGTACAGTAAGGGTGTCATCGCTATTCTCGTAGCTGAGTCCGTTATCTGCATCACCATCAAGACCGAGCGCAGTAAGAGTCGCTTCATCCCCATCAGCATGAGCGGTAAGTGTATCCTCGTTGGCTGTATCCAGCCAGAGGTCTTCAAACTTACCGCCATTACGGTTAATGGTCAGTGTCACAGACTCATGTGGAGTTGCTTCTTCGGCGTCGCTTGTATCATCGGTAGTCTGTACGGTATCCTGCTGCTCACCAGTTTCCTCTGAATCTGATACAGTGTCCTCGGAGCCAGAATCCTCAGAATTGGCATCAACCGTATCGGATACTGTTGAATGTGCTTCGGATGCTGCCTTCGATTCCGCAGAAGATGGTACTTCTTCTGTAGAACTCGACGAATCGGAATCGGATGCCGGTGTATTGTCATTCGTAGATGACGCATCCGAAGATGCTGCGGTATCGTTACCGGTTTCATTATCAGTAACGTCCACTGCTTCGCCCGGATTTACTTGCACATCGGGATTCTCTGTTGCTGTAGAAATTGTTGACGATGTATCGTCGTCTGCATACGTCAATACTGGCGAAGCACATTGTGCTGCCATTACGCCTGCAATTACAGCACTCGCTATCCGATGCCACGTTTTCTTTCGCATTGCGTTTTCCCCTTTCGTTTAGCGATTTTTGAAATTTGTCTTCACAAATTTATATGTATTATACCTATGCAAAGCGTAAAACAAAAAATGGGTGGCTACAACAACATGTAGCCACCCATTTGCTTATTAGTTAATCTTTAACGGCGATATAGACTTTAGGTTCCCTTGTCGTCGTTGTGCATGTTACTTCGCCAACAAGAGTGTTTCCATCTTCGCCAAACTTCGGAGCTTTGAGGAATTGTCTCACTTTTTCATCCCGATACAACGTAAGAGGACCAGATACATTTCCCAAAACATCCTTACGCTTCAACTTCTTCTTTTTTCCATTGGAACATCCTGTATAAAAATTGTTCTCAAGAATTTCAAAAGGAGTCATGCGCAGCACTTTGCCAGAATCAACTGACGTAAGTTGCCACATTGTGGACTTACACCTCCTCTATTTTTATTTGTGAACATCTTCAAGATTGCGGCGAATCACGTCAAGCAATCTCATGGGCATCGTCTCGGCATCATCAATACCAAGATAATGCACAGAACCAAATTCATTCTCAACAGAAGCCTTGTCATTACCGATACCACATGCAATGACAGTCACCTTCTCCTTTTTAGCTCTCTCAAGGAGATTTTTCGTGTGAGCACCGAAACTATCATCATCACCAGCGCCACCATCCGTAATTACAAACAAAAGTTTATGTTCCGGACCACCGCGCTTATGAATGCGGTTAAGAGCATATTCCATTGCGCCAACAGTTGGCGTACCTCCACGAGCTTGCATACCAGTGATACGATATTTATCGTTTTTGTCGATTTTCTTTTCTTCGACATAAGAATAAATATCCAAGTTCGTTTGACCTGTAGTATATCCCTGAACACAGAGCGGAATATTCAGAGTTCGACAAAAATCCTCAAAGATTGCTGTCGTCTGAATTTCTGCAGCCAGCAAATCCCCAGAAACAGAGCTGGATTCATCACAAAGCATATAAACATACATGCTCGGTACTTCGTGAGGCAGAGTACTCTTTTGGAAACCCTTCATGGAATCGCGGCAATACTGCTTAGAAGAAAACTTCGAACCACTATACTGCCAAGTCAAGACATCGTCATTCTCATACTGCTTGAATTTCTTTAGCAGAATCTGAGCAAGACGCTTACTTGTCTGCATGATTTTACCCTGAACCTTATCGTATCCCTGTTTATTGGACAAAGAAACTTTTTCTGCACGGATGATATGAGGTTTAGCACCAGATTCAATCATCTGCATATCATCTGCTTCCTTCTGCATATCTTTCTTCCGCTCTTTTTCTGCTTCTTCAGAAAGGCGATTCATCGCAGCTTGAGTAAGCATATCTTCCAAATCCTGTTTAGCGGGACCATGGTCAACACTGCTATCAGTTCCAAGACTACCGGGCGCATTTGCCTGCTGCTTGAAACCGTTACCAGCAGTATTGTTGGGAGTTTTGCTTCTGCAACCGGAATTCGGAACCTGCTGAGACAGATTAGAGTTCATAGACCGTTTCGGGTTTGCAATGGATTGGGAAGAATTTTGATTTCCACTACCACTGTTTCCCTGACCTTGACCCTTACCGTTACCGTTACCGTTACCGTTACCATTTCCGCTTTGCGGCTGGTTTCCGTTTGTCTGCTTTGCGAGATTCTGCATCTTCTGCTGCATTTTCTGGTTTGCTTGAGGCGAACCACCCGGCTGCGGCTTTCGGTTGTTTTCTTTGTCATCCTTGTCCATTTCGTCTCGCAGCAAAGGATAAATCATAACGCCGAGCTGGTTATTAAGGTACTCACGCCGATTGGGGTCACGCGTTTTAACAATCTCGTCAATGACATCCATACCATCATAGATACGTTCCATGATATCAGGGTCAAAAGTGGATGCATCTGCACCAAGTTTCAACTTTCCAAATACAGCATAATCCAGCCATTGCCCCCAAACCATATTAAAAGGAGATGGTTTATCTCCGGCAACTTCCTGAACAAGAGATGGCTCTGTTTTCCACTGTGCTTCATCCATTGCTCCCAAATATGAAGCTGCCAGTCCGGGATAATGAGAAGTAATTTCATTCTCGATATAGCCGTCTTCCGTTGCGTTTGATATATGGTCAATCATTTTTGCAACTGTAACACACGTATCTTTGTTTTGCATAAGCGCCATCTGAAGTTGCATACCATCTGCAGACCGAATGTTTTCGGGAGCAATCGGATAAAACTGCCCCCTCATCGCCATCTGATTGTAACGCGCAGTGCTTACACGAAAATCTGTAAACAGGCGATGAGATACCTCGTGAACTAACAAGCCCGTTACAATTTCGTGTTTTTCTTCAACCGTTCCAACCGCTTGAATGAGAGAACCTGCGCCATTGACGGAAATCTCAAATTGGTCAAAGGTAGACCTAGTTTTTGCTGTTTTGAGCTCTGCATTTGGGTCATAAATCCGATTCAGCTTGAACTTTTTCATTTCGGATTCCAAAAGACCTTCCGGAATCTTGGCTCCCTGTGCTCGAAGCGAATCATAAACACCCGCAATCAGATTTTTTGCGTACTCACTCAAGAATGAACCATAGTCATCACTCAGGAATAGCGTCTTCCAATCGCTTTTCATATCTTCAACCATATCATCAATACGGTCAAAAATGTGTTCATCGTAAGCCATATAAGATAGAGCAACCCTGCCTGCTATTTCGCAAGCAGTGCAAGATTGCTCTTCCTCCTTTCATATTTTAAATTTTCTTTTTTTCCGTTTATTAGAAACGGAAACTGTTGCGAATCTTCATTCGCATATTTGCCTGACAAGTCTTATCCGAAGACGATTTCGTGATGATAGTTGTTTCTGCAGCTCGAATCGGGCTACCGATAATCATGGACTTTGCCAGCCAATCGCAAAGAGCGCGAGGACCGCAAACGCCATAATATTCCGCAGAAATCTTCTGCAGTTCGGGCCATACAGCGACAAACTTATCAATGGGAATGTTACCATCGGTTTTTTCGTTGTACCCGGTGGCAGCAACCAACATCTGCTTCATCTGCTCAGCCGTAGGCGGGTCAACATCGAGAATCTCGTTGTTACGGTCCTGCCATGCACGGTTCGGTTCACGGCAACCTTCGACATCATCGAAGTTGCCAGCAAACATCATCACAGACTTCGGATGACGCTCGATGACCTTGCCAGAAGTAAGCGTAAACTTACGCTGGTTATCCATCAAGGTGTTAAGCGCTGCGATAACACCCGGATTCTTAGGAACCGTAACCTCATCATAAAAGACGAGGCAAGGACGAGTGAGCTTCGGAACCAAACCTTCAACAAAAGTCAGAACCTGCTGGCTTTCGCCCTTGGAATTTTCGGTGATTTCCTTAACTCGCGCCATAAGCGCGTTCATGCAGTCGTTTGCCGTGGCTTCCTCATTGATGCTGCCGGTAATACGTTCAAACGCATCAACAGGGTCATAAGCCATATCTTCAGGAGACGGCATATTGGCGATAAACTCGTCCAGACCAATATGCTTACCTACACGGTCACAGTCAGGTGCGTAATAACCGCTGAAGAAATCTGCGGTAATATCATCACGCAGAACATCACTGTAGTACGGAAGTCCCGTTCCAGCAGCAATAATCTGAACGAACGTTGACTTACCGCCACCGGGAGCACCACGCAGAAGATAATTGGAGAATGGATGTGCTGTACTCATGCTCTTCTGAATGGTCTGGCAAACATCTTCGTGCTGTCTGGTGACGATGAAACGGTCATCAATATGGAAGACGTGTTCTTTTTCCTCAGCAGTCAGCTCAGACTCCTCAACAATACGATATGCACCATTAAATGCAGAGCCATCCATCACAGACTGAGCCATAGCAGCAACTGCCGAATTTGCAGCATTAGCAGTATTACCGTTCTTAAAAACGGTAAAGTCACCAATGCCATCAGATACATCAAACTGACTTAGCTTGCTATTGGTGAGCCCCAAGAGATTCTTCGTGTCCCATGCTGCAATGACATTATTTGCTCCATTGCGCTGATAAGCATTGTCGAACATCGTTGCGATATACCGCTTACGCTCTTCATCGCTCTGCGCATTCACCCAGCCTTCATAAGAGTCAGAAAACTCCTTGTCCTCCATGTAGAACGGCATAGAAAGAAGAAATGGCAGACTTGTCGGAACTTTGTCCTTGGTAACAGCCTTTCCGTTTGCACAACTATGAATAGATGCGTTGCTGTTCTTAAAAGCCGCAGCATAACGAACACCATTATTGGTGACTTCTGCCATGTACGCGGTATTGTTTTTGCCGTAAGCTGCAGTATTGGTCGCCAACGCATTCAGTGCGTGCAGGAACCCCGGAACAACCTTGAAACACATGTTCGGGACACCGGGAATTGCAGCATGCAGCTTGCACGAAGTTTCAACTCGACCATTGACAAGCTCACCATCTGCCATATAGCGAGGCAGACCCATCAGGTCAGCAGAAGTTACACTATAGTTACTCATTACATTCATTTTGGATAATCTCCCTTTTTGATTTTTTATTTTTTCTTTGCATACAGAACACCATCAGAATCAATATTCAAATTCCAACTAATACTGTCTGCGTTAAACAACTGCACAAGTTCTTTTCTTGAAACTTTGCGCAGGGCTTGTTGTATTACAGTGAAATTTTCAACGTATACAACGGTTACATTTTTGGTATCCAAGTTAGCCAGCAAGTCATTAAGCGCCTGCCATCCTTCTTGTAAATACCATTCTTTTGTCGGCACTATCCTGAGTGCCGGGATTTTTTCCAGCATAGCACCCCTTCCGTTGAGAAGAAAAAGTGGAGGAGTGCGTTTTCACACTCCCCCACTGCTGTTGTTTTACAAGCGGTCTTCTTTAGAACGGAAGGTCGGGGTCATCGCTGACATCCTCGAACTGCGGAGCCGTCTGAGGCTGAGCAGTAGGCTGCTGACGTGCAGCGGGCTGTGCGTTGGAATCAGCATTCGAAGCGGATTTTGCACCTACAAAATTAACCTCTTCCACAACGACTTCCATATCGGTGCGATTGTTTCCGTTCTTGTCCTGATAGGTCTTACTCTGCAAGCGACCATCAATCGCAATCATGGAACCCTTTTGGAAATACTTGCAGATGAATTCTGCCGTTTTTTCCCACGCAGTCATCCGAATCCAATCGGTCTGATTCTGACCATTGGCATCCTTGCGGTTTCTGTCAGTTGCAATCGTGAAAGAAACGACACTCTTGCCAGAAGTCGTAGTACGAAGTTCCGGGTCACGAGCAAGACGACCCATAATAGATACATGATTGAGCATAAGCACTCTCCTTTAAAATAAATAATTTATCCAGCTTGTTGCTGGTCTTCTTTGCACGATTTCAACCATCACTATGTTGCCCAAAAGCTAAATGAGGTTATTTTTCGGTTATTACCTAAAAATTTTCAGCCACACGCTTTTCAGTGTGTAGTTAAAGTTAAAATCTTGTGCGGTTGTACTATACCAACATTGCACCATTCAGACGTAAAAAACAAAAAGCCCTCTCGTGAAAAACATTTCTGTTAATCACGAGAGGGCTTTTAAAGGTCAGGTTTTAGCTTTCGCTATTATCTGGTTGACTGTCACCTTCGTCGACAGTGGTATCTGTATCCGATGTGTCAGATACTTTAGCCGCAACGGTTACTGTGATTTTGGAGTCTGCACTTGTATCAGTAATATCAACAGCACTTCCGGGTTCTTTGCTGCAAGCAAGAATACTATACGGAACTTGCGAGCCATCGTTCTCTTGCCACACGACTTCATAGTTCGTAATATTCAGGTCGTCAAGTTCTTTAATATGTGTTGGTTTAGAGACATCAATATACTTCCCGACAAGAGACGGCATTGCTACAACTGGCTTTCCTTGGTATCCGTCCATAATTGCTGCGCTATACTCCTTACCAACATATAGACTTTCAAATGTATGTTTCGGATTTGTAAAGCTGTCCATTGCACTGTCGTAGGACGAGAACATTAAACAAACATCATCAATCCTAGTTTCTGATGATGTGTCTGCTGTAATATCTGCTGGTCGTACATCCTTCTGAGTGACCACAAGAAAAACATTATCAAATTCCGTAACTGTAGAATTTTCTGTCGTTAGTTCCACGTTCGAATTATCTTGAGCAAGGTTATCTTGCGTATCATTCAAAGTGTAGTGATATGCTGTACAACGGAACAAAGATTTGATGATATTGTTTTTACCATTAGTAAAAAACACGGAATTGTAATAGCTGCAATTCGTAATGCGCCAATATCCGGTTTCTGTTCCTATCCTTTTAGGTACAAGACCACCATTGATTTCCATTTCATTTTCGCCACTATAAATTTTGTATATAAGGCGATTATCTTCGTTCTCTTCGTAAGCTGAGCCAGTATAATCATTGAAAAATTCTTGCATTGCATACTCTGTTTGCTTATGGCAATAGCTTGTAAGGTCTGCACTTACCTCAGTGTAGGGAGTTTGCTTTGCAGTTTCGATTTCTGCTTTTGCTTTTTCTTCTGCCGTCATCATTGGCTGCATCTGCATCAAGGTATCTACTTGTGTTTGCAAACGAACAGTTTTAATCAGTAGCTTCGTAGCCTTTTCAGCATCATACGTTGCCTTTAATTTATCATACAAATCAGATGTGCCAGCCGAAATTTCTTGAACTTCTGAATGTGTAGCACCATTTGCATCGCTAGTTGATACTGCTGGTTCTGTTGTCGAAGAAGGCGTTGGAGATGTATCGTCCGGTTTAGGGAGAACACTGCATGAACACAAAGTTACCAATAAAGCACTTGCAGTTATCAAACAATAAATACTCTTTTTCATAAAAATTGGCAAAAAGTCCTGCGTTTTAATCGCATGAAAATGCCTACTCACATCCTTTCAGTTACAATAGAAGAATAGAAAAACCCCGCATCCATTTCGAATACGGGGATAAGCATATTACTTCTTTGTTGGTTTTATACGTTTCCACTGTTTTCTTTTGAAAACGCCGTTTGAGTCCTGTGATACGGTTTCACCGGGATACTGTTTTTTGGGACCCCTTTGGACTTCAACATACCTTTTCAAAAGCGTATCTGCTGAAAAATCCTTTACAGCCCCACCTCGATTATAACAAGTAGAACAATATCCTCGCATATTAGGGTTTGCCGGACGACCACAAATTGGGCAACGCTTGGTGATATTCTTTAGTCCACGGACATGCGATAGACCTGAAAGGATACCCCTATTCATTTTTTTGGCACAATCCGCACAAAGAATTAGCTGACGGTTATCTGGCATTTTTTCGCCGCAAAGAACACAATTTTCCTTTTTATAGTTTGCAACAGCTCCGGTCTCAACGAGATTTTCAATGGCCTGATATGCTTCATGATATTGACTTCCTGAAAATCTCAGCCCCTCTTTTTTAGGGATGCTTGTTGTCTCCGGCGTTTTGTCATTGCATTTTTCCATAACAGCTGCAATACTTTTGTATTGTTCACAGGTAAGTTGAGACAAAGGGAAACGGTCATCTCCCGCTTCACGGTTATTCAGTTCTCCACTTTCTGCCATTGCCATAGCTAGGATATAGTTTTCACTTGATTTGCGGCTCACATTGTTCTCCTTAAATACCAAATTATTGCGAAGTATATTGGTCTACCAACGTACTCATAAGACCCTTCTTTTTTCTTCTGGTGTTCTTTGCTGCTTTTTTTGATGATATACTCGATGCTTCTTGATATGTCCGTATAACATTTCCGTTCGAGTCGATGATGTCTGCAACAATTGGTTGTTCTTTCAGCACTTCAATATCCTCGGAAGAAGCTTCTTGTGAAGACATATCTTGCACTTCAGTTTCATCAACCATTTGGACTTCTTCTAAATCAGATTCTGCACCCTCATCCTTTGTGGACTCCTGCTCGTTCTCCTGTTGTACTTGTTTACTATTAAGAACTTCCGCTTCGTCTGAAAACTCTGAGGGCGTTTCATCCGCGTGATTTTGCTCCATGTCTATATCGTCTGGAAAATCTTCCGGATTATACTCACTTTCTGTTATTGAAGCGTCCGACTCAAGACTCATATCGTCTCCGATGTTTTGCGGTGGTTCAAAACTTCCGATTTCATCATCTGCATCAGCAAAAGGGTCATCATTTGCGTGCTCTGTATCATCCAAGTCGTTTGAAGACACATCCGAAACCATTTCTTGTTTTGGTACATTGACAGCAGAAGATGGCGTTTCCGCATATTTTATAGAAACGTCCTCGTGTGCATCGGCATCCATTTCATCTTGTGTAAAGAACTCCTGCGATTCCATGTCAGACGTATCACTACTGACATTTGGAACTGATTCTTGCGTCTCTTCTGAAACTTGTTGCTCGGATGCTACTTCTTCATTCTTACGTTCTTGGATATTGTGATTCACATTCCACAAGTCACGCGCATTTTCAGTCCACTCATTGAACTTTTTAGGCGGGGTTTTCCAATCGTTCTGAGATTTTTCATCCTGTTTGGAAGAACTTCCGCATTGTGATACAGTTTTGTTCTTTGATGACTTTATTATATCACGTTTCAGTCCTTTTGTATACCTTATTGGACGCACGAAGAGCGTGGAAATAAATACCACAGCAAAGGACAATAAAATAGATACATTTGCGTTTATATACAGAAAAGTAAATGAAAGCGCGATTAAAGCCAAACGTATTTGATAAATGAAAGATATGCTTTCATTCATGCGGTCCATATCTTCTGGTAGCGCGAAATCATTCTCATCATCAGTCATATCGAGTTTGAATCGTATTTCTTCAGGAGTAAGTCTGTATATATATGGAAGGTCGTTCTTTTTTGGTTCAACTTCTAACACAAGAACAGTGACCAACGGTGCTTCACCTTCTGGTGCCTTTGCTCTCGGAAGTATTTCAACCAACTGCTTATCTAATTCTATATCTGCAACAACTCCCGTTTCTTCAATTATTCCATGACCGAAATACTTTCTTCCCTTCATGGAGATTTCTCGAACAGAAAATCGCTTGATAGAAGTTCTTGACGTATATGTTTCACCTAAATAGCGAATTTGATTAAATGGCATTATTCGTTGCGATAAATACGAGAGAATGCACGACATGAATACTACTATCAAAGCAAAATAGCCATATATCATTCCTCCTCACCATCGCTTTCGCCAAAATCAACTTTAATCAATTCGGCTGTTTTCTTGCTGTTTACAGCCCCCTTGTATCCTTGAACAATCGTATACGAAAAAATATTATCGTTTGCAAATGGCATATCATCAAATGCCATCAAGTACGTAGCTCCAACACTAAATCCAATCCTTTCAACCCGGTGGAGCTGGAAATTAAATGGTTTATTATCTTCGTCAACTGTAAAATTGTAAGTGTACACCACTTGACTTGGAGCCACTTTTTGACCAATGGCGTTGTATTGACCGTTTGATGTCTTATCAGTACATAGAGCATACACAAAATGGTATCCGCCATGTAGATAACGGTCTTCACACACAACCAAATGTCCAAAAAGGACGACAGATAAAAGGAGCACAACTGGAACAACCTGCCACATTCGCAAGAAAATAAGTGAAACTATTGCTGTAATAAGAAGTATCAATATTCCACCGCAAATCTTGAAATAATACGTCCGACGTAGCACTCCACGGTCATCAATATTTTTTCCTGCCATCAAAAGACTAATGATGCTTTTTGTTGCCGCCTTTGTTCGTTCCAGCATTTGCTGAAGGATACTTTTATTTTCATCACCCATTTGCGTTGTCCCCTTCTTCACTTACTGTTACATTCGATGGTTGCGAATCGTCCGCTGTGGCACTATTCAAGAGATTTTTTCCGGCAGAGTCAAGCAGTTCCTCAACCGTTTTTCCTTTGAGTTTCATCGTTGATAAAGGAAACTCCTGTACTCCACCATCTGCAGTTTTTACACGAGCAATGATTTCAACATTCGTTTCTCCGCTCAGTTGTGTGGCAGTAGCATCAAGCTGCTGTTTTTCTCCGTCCACAATAACCTCACCAGCGAACTTCTTGTTTGTTACCATAGACTCCTTGATAATCGTTCCATTTGTAATATCGACATCAGCAAATCGACCAACGACTTTGTTGTTTGCATTGACAAAAAATACCGGACGGTCAGTTTTCATTGAACCGTCATCTGCCATGTACATATCTGTACACTGTGCAGCATATTCGTCACGCGAAAGTTCAATATAGCTCAAGTAAGAATCTTCAATTGTTGCTCCCGCAGGAATGTCCGTGTTTGCAACAACCACTTTATAGCTATTTGGTGCAAGTCCAAGAAACTCAGGATAACGTTGATACACAAAGAAAAAGGCTGCTGCAATAACAGCAAGCGCCGCAATGATACCGAAGAAAATCTTAATACGACGTTTGCGACGATACTTGCGCTCGGCTGTATCATCATATGCTTGGAATGCATCCAAAGGAGTGCTATTTGCAGCGTATATATCCATCTGAGAAGCCTGAGTAGACGCTTCTGCCTGCATACGTTCCTGCTCGATTTGTGTACACAAAGCCTTATACTTTTCATCGGGAAGTTTCATCTTTTTCCCATTCGGCAATGTGATTGTACCATTGTCGTTTACAGCAACATCAACAATCTCACCCTTGTACTTAAGCCGGGTATGTCCAATTTCTTTCATAATGTTTTCCTCCTTTTCTCTTAAGTGCGAAGAACACTTTTAGCCAAGCCATTCACAATATCCATGTAAGGAACTTTTCCGCGAGTCTCCTTTGAGTCAACTGCAAATTTCGGAACAAATGCAATACCGCTATATTTTCGCATGAAACTTACATATGCCTCTCGCGTTTCGCCCCAGCTATCTTGAATATTCATAGCGTTCTGAACAAGAACATCGCGAGTAAGAGCATTGTTGGCAACAACAATTACCTGTCGAATACCGTTACTCATAACGTCTTTAAACATCATAGTTGCTCCATGAATTGCATACTCAAATTCGTTATCAGTGAAACCAGATTCTGCACGGATAAGTTTTTTCTCGTTTCCACGTGGAACAATGTAGTAAGCAACTGCACCTTTGTGAGCAAATTTATCGTAAACGCTGCTCAAATAAACCACTGCGTCAAACGATTTAATATCTTGCGCGGCTGGACGATAAGATGTTTCATTGTCCGAAACGAACTTAACAGGTGCATATTGCGGAGCGGCAATAGGCGTAACCGTTGTCACATTTGCAAGCTGACTTGACGTAGTGCCACCCAAAAGCTCAATATCTCCATCATCCTCATATTCTTCGTAATTTTCTTCATCAGATGTATTTTGAGGTTCCGGTTTTGGTTCTGGTTGATGTACTGGTGCTGTCTTTTGTTCGGTGGCATTTTCTTTGTGCCGTTTTACAAATCCTTTTCGTTCGTCTTTTTTAGGAACAGATTCCTCACTTGGCGCTGTAGCCGTAGTCTCTGATGTATTTGCTTCGTTCAGAATGTTTGACAGAATAGACTTTGATGCTTCATTTACACTTGAAGTGTTATCTCCCAATACACTTTCTTGTGCTTTTTTAGGCTGCTGTTCTTTATTTGCGGGCGGTTCTACATCTGGTGCAGTTGGACGAATCTCGACACTTTGTTCTTCTTCACGAGCCTGTTCTTGGATTTTCTTCTGTGCTTCCTTAAAGCGCTCATATTGTGCCTGCCCAAGTTTCAGAAGATGACCATCCTCAGTTTCACAAATGCCTTTTTCATAAACCTTTACTGTACAAATTTCACCTTTATAGCTTACTCTAGTAAGTCCTTCAAATTTTCCTTTGGAAATTGCCATAACTCAAGCCTCTCCTTTCATCGCATCGTTGATTTCATTATCATTGATTTCCAAGCCAGTTTCTTGCTGAAATGCTTCATATTCCTTACAGAACAACTCGATATTTTCAGCCTTCCACTTTTGGAATGTTGAGTAGTCATCTAAGTGATATTTCTTCTTGAGGTACTTATCAAAAAGTGACATATAATCAACTCTTGTAATATACCCAAATGCACGGGTTGAGACAATTTCCCCTGCTGCAATTTCACGCTGCAACTTATCTCGTTCCATTTTCCCCTTTTGTTTTGATTCGACGCGACGCATTTCTTTACAAGTCCTACCCTTGTCTTCTGGATGAGGACTGGGATAATCGCAGTATAAAGTATTCTTTTGGCGTGATGTAAACATACGACCACACCTTCTACACTTTAGATGATAAAGTTTTTCCGACATATTTATCCTCCCATATATACAAAAAAGAAGAGGCCCAATGGACCTCTCCTCTTGAAATTCATTAAATCTTTGCTCGAATTTCCTCATTCTCAGCTTTTCGAGCTGCTAATGTAGAAAGTGCATCCGCAACAGATTGCTCAGTACGAGGACGCCAAACAAAAGTTACAGTCAACTTTTTCTGACGAACTCGGTTCCGAATCTTTTGCGCCACTTCGAAATACCGCTCTGGGCATGTAATTTCTCCATTGATGAGACCAATAGCATCTTGGCTGTCATTGAACAGTTCAACAGTGCAACCATTCTGCGGAATCTCTTCAAGCGCGTATAGAATAGCGTATAATTCCGCCATCTGATTATCGCGGCAGTTAATGCTTTTTCCAACAGCAAAAACCGCCTCGCCTGTTTCGTTATCCTGAAGAACTGCAGCAATACCTGCTTTGATATCATCTCCAATCTGAACAAAAGAAGCATCTGCCTCAATGCGAACACAGTCGTTATTTTTCTTATCAGACAATCGGCATCACCCGAACGTTGAGAACGTTCTCGGTGTTTTTCCCATCGGTGCTAGTAAGAGCAACCGGGGTCAACCAACCCTCGTTGATTTCGCAGGTGTTAATTTCATTCGGAAGATTGCCTGCTGCTGCTTTGTCTACACACACAAACTTCTCCGGTGTATTTTTAAGACGAATGAAACATTCGCGGGCTTCACGAATCGCATCTTCCTTTGTAACAGCAATGGAAAGGATGCCAATGGAATTATCGACAAACACCCATGCACGAGTAGGAACATCGGCGCACTGTGTATTGTACGGAATCACTCGAACATTCAGATAGTTTGTCGTGTTCTGCCCATCGTTGCTAACCAACTTAACGGGAGACAGCCAACCATCGCTGGTCTTCGCTGCAACAATCTCGCTCTTGAGTTTTGCCCCGGTGGTTTTATCAGCGCAAAGGAAATTCTGAGGAGTTTCCTTCAAGCGCCGGAAGCAATCTCTTGCCACATTGACAGCATTTTCCGAATTGATAGAAACCGCCATAAGACCGATACACACAGAATCAATAAAAATCCATGCACACTTGTCGGCATTCTTTACAGGTTTGGGTTCCTGTGTTTTTGCAGGATTTGCCGTGTTTACCGGTGCAGGCTGCTGCGCTTTCTGGATTGGTGCGGGAGCCTTTGTCTGATTGGAACCCGCGCCAGAAAGAGCACTGGCAGGAACAAAACGCATATTATTTTCTGCACAATACTCGGCAATCGCCTTTTTTAATGCTGCAACCAGAGTATCCTCCGGGATACAATTATTATTATCCATTAAATTTACCTCACTTTTTGATTTTAACAGGTTTGAAAACAGGCTCAATGTTTTATACGCCACCCAGTCAAGGAGGATATTCACACCAAGCGCTTTTGTGTATACATCAGCAACTTTTACGGTAATTGTGCGTCTTGATGGCATTCCTTTAGCCGGAACAATACCGCCATCCGCAGTTTCTTGACCTTCACAAGACATTGCCTGATATACAAGATAGCCGGGGTCGTTGGATGGAGAAATGCTGAATTGTCTAAATTCTGCTTTACCATCCGAACGTCGTCTGGCAGGTGTTCCGCCAACGCAAGTAAAAAGTCTGTCTGGATACTGATTTCCTGTTTCCCTTTGCCTTTTTCTTGCACGTTCTGCTTCCAAGAACAAATTGCCATTGACCATATCTGCTGCAAGACCCGAAGCATTGACTCCCATTACTTTGCTGCCATCACTTCCAGCCTTCACCATAGGCACGAAAATTTCAATCGCATATTCCTGTGTGCAATTTGGTTTTCCAGAGTGTTTTACAAAAGAAAAGTGGTAACGGGAATCGTAGTTTCCATCTTCACCAGCAAAAAGAGGTGTTGCCTTAAAAAATGTATTTCGATTTTCCGCATCCCAAATATCTCTTGGCGTTTTGTACTCCTTTTTGGGCTTTGGCTGCTGTTGCTGGTAAGAACCAGCGCGGTTATTATACATTTTCTTTCTTCATCACCTTTCACTTTGTTTTTTTGGCGTGCTTCTGGCTATTTGCAAAACTCGTAAGGATAAGCCAGTTCATCATAACCCAGCTCCCATCGTTGTCGCCAACTTCCTTGTTGTTTCGCAAAACCAGTGCATCTTCTCCGCTCGGCTCGACATGGAGGAACTTGCATACATCATCCTCCGAAACATCAAGCTCCGTAGAAATACCCTTTGTGGTAAGAGTTTTGTTTTCCCAGTTCTTGATGTACGCAACATAGCCGTCCGGGTCAGATGCAAACAGTATCGTCAAATCCGGATACAAAATCGAACTGCGAGAAGTTACGTTGTTATAACGCTTCACTTTCGTTTCCTTTCTGCCGCTATTGTGCGGTCTTTATCACACCCAAATGGGTGATGTATAGTTGCGGATACGTACCGCATCGTACAGCACAAAGAAAAAGCAGTCGTCCTACTCCTTTCGGAGTAAAACAACTGCTTCGCTAAGCATTCTTTCTTAAAGTTTGTTGTAGTTATAATCTTTGTGCTGTTATACTATACCAACATTACCTAAAACACGCACAACAGTAGAATACAGGTTCACTAAAATATTATTCTGTAGCCTCTTCTGAACACAACTAAATCAAGATACCTACATTATACCAATATTTTCGATTTTTTGGCGAATGAAAGACATGGATTGATATTAGCCAATGATTTGACTGTCATACGGCTTGGCAGAAAGAAGCTGAATAAGGACTTGACCATCATATCCCCAAAGGAGCAGACTTAACAACGTCATTGCTTCCTGTTTGAGAACCGTAAAATCACGTTGTGCAATTCCCATGCGATGAGACAGTTCTTTTTCTCGTAAATACGCCATTGTTCCGTCCGTCAGAATAATACTTCTATTGGAGACAAGTAATTTCAAAACATCCGCGTATTGCTTTCCTTTAATTGGATAATACTCAACAAGAGCAATAGCACCAGATACAAGGAGAAGAAATTGAAGAACCGCATCAACACTGTACATTGCTCGTTCGTTTTGTGTTATCGACAGAATCTCTTTTGGTGTTTTTGCATGAAGAACCCTTATGATAACATCATCGTCTCCGGTACGCGCCCAATACAGTCGAGAATATTCTCGCAGGAGTAACTTTGTGTTGTGGTACGCATAAAGATACTCGTCATCATCTTGGAAAAACATCTGAGAATCCGGATGGAGTAAAGAATCCATGTCATTCCAAAGGCTTTGTCCAAACTGAATATGAAGTGACTCTACTGCTAAAGGGAGATACTTTTTAACTTCGAACTTACTAGGCTCTTGAAGTTCATCAAATGATTCATTCATCACCAGTTGAAGCGTAGCAGCCATTTGTTTTCCGTGTTCGTTATTTCCGTTTACAAGGCGAAGAACCGCTGTGTCGATTTCATCAATCACATGTTTGCATGTCTCAAAATACTTATTTCGACATTCAAGGTCCAGCGTTTTTCCGACACCAAATACAGAACGAAGAATCCGTTGCGTTTCTAGCAGAAATGCATCTGAATCAAAATGAGCATTCTGCATGATATCAGTGATATTTTCGCCATACAACGACCATTTAAGTGCCGGATATAGAACCAACGCCAAAATGGTATATTTCATTTTTGGATTATCTTTGAGGATTTGGTTTAAACTATTTTTTGCCCGAAGAATATTACTTCCGTTTGCAAACAATTTAGTCAGAACAAGTCCACTTTCCACTTCATCCAAATCGGAAATACCATTTTGACCAATACTATAGATTCTACTTTTTTGGTTCGTTTTCAATGATGTTGAAGCCATTGGCAATAAGAGCCTCCCTTGCCATATCCTTATTCACCGCAGTCATTAGACCGCGCTTTTTGAACTCGATTGTGTCGAGGGGAATTCCTTTGCGGTCAAATTGATAAAGAACCGTGTTCCAAAGACCCAGTCCATAATTATCAGGCATAAGACCTTGCTTTACAGAAACAAAATCCCACAGAATCTTGTCATCGTCACACACGATAACAGTTTTTCCACTCAAGTCTTTTACGTATGGGATTTCTGGAATCAATTTTGCGAGCATACGCAGTTTTGCTTTTCCGGCACTTCCAAGAGGATAATGCTCTACTTTGGAAAACATAGGTGCGTAGCTTGGTGTGACTACGCCATCGACACCCCAAGCCTTGTATTCACCTTTTTTTCCATTGACTAAAACCCGTAACGCTGTCAGATACACAAATACCATAAACTATTCCCTTTCACAGGCGCTTCTTATACTCTTCAGTATTCCTATTCTGCGCCATTTCCATCCGACGTTTTTATTGATTTTCGTACATTCGTATGATACAATTTAAACATAAGGTCAATGACCTAATTATCATCATATTAGAACTATTTTTATTGGGAGTCGCACTCATGGAAGAATCAATTTTGCAGGATTTGGATAACATCAAAAAGAAGGAAAGCTTATGGTCATTCTTTTCTTCTCGTGCTTCTGAGATTGAAGATGTGGCAGAGAGCTTTCCAAGCACCGCATACCAAGTGATTGAGCAAACAAGGCTTCGCTACGATTTAACCATTACACAAATGGCGACCTTGTTAGGTCTTACGAGAAACGGATACAGACGCTGTATGCTTTCAAAAAAGATGTTTTCTATGCATGGGATTATTCGCTTCTGTTACATCTTCAACTATGACATCGAAGGGATTTTAACGCATCCCATGATAGAGGCGCATACAGATGAAGCCTTACTTGAACTAGCTTCTCTTTTCGGCTCTCTTAATGATGAGTCGTTAAGAGATGTTGCATCCTATGCAGAGTCTAAAATTGTCGCAGTAAATCAATTTCCAAAGCGCTTTTCTAAAGCAGTTGAAGCATATATCGAGGAAAGAAACACCGTTCTCAAAGAAATCGCGAAAAACGGAAACAAGAATCGTGGCTAATCGCCATAAAAACTCATTATTGTGTTGATTCCGTCCATATTCATTTCTGCGTCGTCAAGTCGTGCAGACATATCGTCTTTGTGATATATATCGCGGGATTGATTTTGAGCGAGAAAATCATTTGCCTTTTCCTCTTTCAGAACAGCAACTTCGTTATTCGCATGTTGTGCTTGTTCTGAAAGGGGATTTTCTTTTTCCGGTTGTACTTGCACTTTAAGTGCGGCTTCAGCTATTTTGGCACAAGATTCTTGTGTCACAACACTTGGCTTATCGTTTGGTTGACTATTCATAATCAGGTCAACAATAAACTGTGTGGCTTTATGGTTTCCCGAATATGCTTTAAGAAGATGGTAAACCGCCGCTTCTTTAGGATTATCCATCGAAAAGCTAAGGTTTATTCGTTCTCTTTTGATAACATTCTTCTTTCCACTTTTTGAATTTGATGAATTCGAAGTGCTTGATTTACGCATGATAATACACCAAACGACCATTCCGGTTGAGCTTGGATACCTCTTGGTAGTAATAACCCTTTGCGTTTGCGCAAACATCCGGAATCAGAATAAGGTCATCCCTTTTCAAGAATTTCTGAAACACTTCAAACAAAAGCACAGACCCTCCACCAACAAAGCAGAGCTGTCCCATCAGCATATCCACATTCCGACCATCCTGTAAGTCGTTGATACGTTTACGGACAAACTCGTCTGCCGCATTACAGATGGATTGCCGGATACTATTCGGGCATTGCTGAATGCCACGAAGAATTGAATCGACCATGAAATCATCAAGAGAAATCCCGCAATCTTCTCGAACATGACGTTCAACATCCTTAAACAGTTGAAGAACACCTGCGTTTTCAAGTGTAATACCGGGGTTCTGCGGCTCTCCGTTGATGATGCTGATAACATTTGTCGTTCCGCCACCAATATCGATGATATAGGAACGTGGTGCTGTTACAACACGCTGCCACACCTTTGCATCGGAGGCGGCTGCGCTAATAGTTTGAGGAAAAACGCTAACGTCCACAATCTGAACACGATATGGACTCCCTTCGTATTCGAATTCGAGGGGTAAACCATTGTTTCCAAAAAACGACTTGTACTTATCCTTTAGCAGAACACCATCGACTTTCAGACTAAGGTGTTCAACTGGGAGCCCCAAAGCGAGTCCAACCTTACATTCATGTTTTTCACGCTCCGGCCACTCCTCACGCAGTTCCCGTGCGATTGCGGCTAAAGTTAAAATCAGATAGTCCTCGTCTGAAGTTTTATTACGCCGTGCCTGAAGTCGATTCTCACAAATGCTATAGTATTTTCCTTTGTAATGCAATGCTCCGTTAAGCATCGGCGGTGGAACCTCGCCATGATGATTAACACCTGTTGGGAAAGGTTTACAGCGTTTGCTCGGTCCAAACGACTTCATGTTATAGTTTCCTTGGTCAACTGCAATACATACAATGCTATCGGTATTAGCCACTTTAATCCTCCTCGAAATTATCCAATGTGTCAACCGTTAAAAGAGATTTTGCCATTTGTTTTGCTAACTGATGACTTTTCTCTTGTGCTTCTGTAAACACTACATTCACTTTAACATCCATGTCAGCGCATTCCATGAATACACTTGAATAGTCATCCGCTTCTCGCATATCTTTGTTTTTCTTGTTTACCTGCCAACTGTTTCGATACAATTCCCAAGCATAATCACGAGAAGCATACATCGTAACCTTTTTGATGTTTGAATGGCCGCGTGTATACGGTTTCAAAGCAAAAGACGCGGCACGAAACACCATTGCTTTTGCAGGTACACCGACTCGGCGCTCTCCATTGATTCGAATAATTCGTTCATCACCACTTCCCTGCTCAACACATAACCCGTATGCGGTTTCGTTCATTTGCTCGTTGGTGGCGACGGATATGTAAACTTTTGCTTCTGTGGTTCTCAATGTTTCAATTCGCTGAATCTCCACATCTTCTACAACTGGAATATCGACGGAATCATCGTTTGGTGATTCCGTTCTACCATCCTCTTGAAGTTGTTGTAATTCGGCTGGGTCAAGTTCTTCTGCCTCAAAAACAACTTCATCTGCAGGAGTCAAATCGACATCCAAATCAATGTCAGAATGGTTTGTTGGCTGATTGCTATCATCCTTATCAACTGACTGCATGTCAGCGCTTGCGTTTAGAATATCTTGAATTGCTTGTTTTCGAGCTTCTTCTGCCTTCGCGAGTGTATTCTCGTCAACTTCATGCGTGGAAGTGCTTGTTTCCTCAAACAATTCCGATAAGCTTACAACTCGATTGTTTTCATCAAGTGTAAGATTATCGGCATTATCTGTTGAAGACATAAGGGTCAACTCGGCATCTGTGAACTCGTGTAGCTCTTCGTCTTCGTAGTCACCAGACGTAAAGCGCTTGAATATTGCTTGCGCTCCCTTTTTAGCCTTTTCAGCTTCCTCTTCCTTGCGCTTTTTTCGTTCGATTGCAGCACTCTGCTTTTTTCTTCTATCTAAATCTTCGAAACGTTTGGCAAAATCACGGCTGATGTATCCATCGTTACTTGCCATTGCCACTGTCAACTCCCTCTTCGCTGCTTTCTGCATTTGAATTGGCATCCAAGTCTGCATCTATCTGAGTTTGAGCATCTGACTCGGCTTTTTCTCCAACAGAAACCATTTCGTTTTTAACATCATCAACTGCACGAACCAAGATATTGCCGTCAATATCTACCTGACCATTGTTGTAAAGGTATGCAAAAGCATCTTTAACACTATCAAAGGTTTTTACATCTGAAATTGTATCTACCGTCCGTCCACTTTTAGCAACTGCGTCATAGTGTACAGACCCATCGTCTTCGATACGGCAAGTGAAGGTCATATCTTTTTCGTTGATTGCACTGTCGATATATGACGCATATGAAATAAGGACATCTTTTTCTGCGTTTTCATCCAATGTGCAGTTTTCTGGATAGACAAACATTGGGTCTATGATTTCAACCTCAGATGCTTCTGGTTCATCTGTTACAACCTCTTGTTTTGAACAAGCCGTACAAGTTGAAAGTAAAATCATTCCGGCACTTAATAGTGAAACCAATTTCTTTGTATTTTTCATGCGTTACAGTCTCCATTCAATATCTTAATTATAGCATATTGTATATTTCTCAACAACCGCTTTACGGCAGTATACTATCGTTTAATGTGTGTTGTTTTTCATAAATTAGGGCAAGGAGACCCACGACTTTAGTCGTGGGTTATTGACTTTTTGTGGAACTCGTTTCGCCATCTTTTGTTCGTCCGAGCAATCCAAATTCAAGGGCTTTATTTAGCTTTTCCGTCCACGGAATTGAATCGTCCTTTATTATCTCTTCGTTTACATAATCAGCATATTCGGATGCAGCCTGACTTGAAGAGTCCCCAACAGAATTCAAAGTGTCCGTTGTCACATCGTATATTTTACCCAAGTTTGTGAAAATGAAAATAAGCAGTATAACACCGAAAACCAATGAAACTGCCGCACGAGCTCGGCGAAAAATGAAGGATAAAAGAAGATACGCCCCCAACAAAAGCAGAATGATTTTCAGGTTATCAACAACAAGCGAAAGAAGCGGCGAAAACGCCGCAAAAAACAAGCCCATAACTATACCTCCTTTTTCAAAGTCTCCTTTATACTATACCAACAGAAAATGGCGGACTCATTTTATATTTTGCAAAAAAGAAAAACCGTCGCAACGGAATACCATTGCGACGATTCTTCTAAGGAAAGGAAAGAGTATACAGGATAGGTAATGTTAATGTTTTGCGCTGGAAGCTCCAGCGTTCTGAGACGGCTGAGCATTTTTTGCGTTGTTCACGACAACGCCATCGTTTGCTTTCTGTCCGTTCTTAGATACGTTCTTGGAAGGTACGTCCTCTGCACGAACATCAATCTGACCGTGAACCATTGCGCCATTCTTGACTTCCAGACCACAAGTGGAAACTTCACCATCAAACTCGGCGGAAGCATCGAATGTGACGGCATTTACCATCACATCACCAACCATCTTGCCATTGATGCTTGCACTGGTAGCCTCGATGTTACCCTCGATGGATGCGTTGTCAAGATAGACATTGGAAGCGGTAATATCACCCTTGACAACACCACCGTTACGAACCGTGACGTCGCCCGCCGTATGAATGGGTCCCTCAAAGACACCCTCGATAATGATATCGGTAGAGCTATTCAGCGTACCGCTGATATTGACTTCCTTTGCAAAGAAGGTCTCACCCTTTTTGGCGGACCCCTGCGCAGGAGTCTTGACAGTATTCACTGGCTGAGAAGTGTGCTTAGACTTCAGCGTGTCGTCAGTCGTCTCGTGGAAGTCAACGACATCCACAACAGGCTTTTCCTGCTCACGTAATGCCTGCGGATAAGAAGAACGCATAGCGTCGTCTACTGCGTTGTTATTGCCAGCAGGACGGGGAGAACTTCCACCATTGTACTGCTTGCGAACATTGTTGTCTTTTTCAGAAGAGAAGAAACCCATAATTTTACTCCTTTGTTGTTGTGTGTATACTCTTTATTACAAAGCCGAACTTCAACGGTATCGACTATGCGACTGTGGAACTGTTTTGAACAGACAAAACGTAGCTTGCTACTGCAATATCTGCTAAAGAAGAAGAATAATTACTTGGTAAATGTCCAACGGAAATAGGTGCAACTTCCATAAGAAACGTCTTACTTTCGCCAGTCTTTTCGTTGTGTTCAACTCCGACTGTAAAAGTAAATGGGAGAGCTTTTGCATTGCTACCCGATATCAAGGCAATTATTTCTTTTACTTTTTTCATGTCTGGTGCATACGAATAATCGCTCGATGCAGGAATCATACTACATACTTCACCGTTAAATGCATTGATTAACCACTTTGAATTCCAATCGGTGAAACGAGACACGAAGAACAGAGAGTCGTATGCATCTTCGCCATAAGTAGAAAGCAAATAATTTCTAAAGCTTTTCCGTTTGTTTCGGATACATTGGCTTTCGCATTCGTTTGGGTTTGAACTAATTCGCCGAAGCGAAACAAATTCACCTCGAAGCAAAGAACCTCTACGGCATAGTTCACGACCAGTCAAAAGAAGCGTTTTACAGCCAAAAATCCCGTCGTCGATAGCTTCTTGAGGAATTCTTACGAATGGAACATTAAAACAAATTCCAAAAGCTGCATTCCAACCAGACACGAAATCGTTGTTGCCAATAGGAACAACAAATTTATACGTGTTCAGCAAATCCCATCCGGAGACAAATTCATTGCAAACTCCATCAATGCGCATGATTTCATGTCCATTGGAAAAGAAGATGTCATATTTAGAAGGAAGGCTGAACATATGACGGTCACGATTATAGCCACGAGCAACCTCAAGAACTTCCTCAATGTTGCGCTTCATGTTCCAACTGTTGTCGATTTGAGCCACAAATGCTATATCAGCAGGAATTGAGCGATGATAGATAACCATTGAGCTTGCCATGTCTATATTCACCGTCCTTTCGAACACGGGCTTTTCACCTGTGTAAAACTCTAAAAGAAGGGGCTTTTCAGCCCCGTACCGCAACCGTTCTCGCCACTCGGTACTTGTTTCGGTTTGACAATGCTTGCTTGTATGGAAAGCACCACATCGTGGAGTGTGCGGAACAAGCATCATCTTCGTGGTATAGTTGAGAGGCCCGCACAAAATGGACGCACGACCACATTCCTGTGGTCCCCGCATTGCTGTCTACACCTAGCAGGTGCAGCAGAGGGTAATTTTAATGTCGTGCCCAAGACAATGCGCTTACAACGCGAGATGGCTGCTATTCACAGCCAATGGCGCTCCCAGTCCGATTTGAACGGACGACACACGGATTAACAGTCCGCTGCTCTAACCAAGCTGAGCTATGGAAGCATATTGGCGGTTTTTGCACCGCCGCGCTTCTCGTCAATGGGTTAATATCAACGAAATAGCAAGAATTGAACCGACAAATATACGATGTAACGGTATAAAAGAGTAACTCTATGGGTACATTGTACCGTGCATCTTTTATTTTCAGGTTCATATGGTGGAGATGGGGGGAGTCGAACCCCCGTCTTGAAGATATTGATTTATTCAATTCTTACGCGATAGTCACATGATTGACAACTTTTGACTGTTTGCCCGGTCGTGCGACGAACCATATACAGCGGACAGATTGACCAAGCTCCCCCAAGTTTTCGTCATGGGAGTACATAGACTCTTGACGGTTCCGGCGTTATTCTGTGCCGTCCATATCTAGCGAATCTTTGAACCTCACACGCTCACCCGCAAGATGGTGCGTTGTTTTGGTCTCCGTCTACCTAAGATTAGGCAGCGATAGGAGCAGCGTAACGATTGTTGTCAGTTACTTTTTAAGGTGGTTCGTAAGGTGAACCAAGCCCGCGATGAAGAAACCTCCATCCCCAATCGAAACCTTTACATCCCCATGATAAGCATGTGATTGACAGCACATGCACTGTTTTGTGTGATGGTCACCCATCAGCTCCACCACCAGCTTTTTACGGAAGCTGGAAACCATTGGTGGGAATTGGCGAACTCGAATCGCCGCCCCTCTGCTTGTAAGGCAGATGCTCTCCCAGCTGAGCTAAACTCCCATGAAGTCGTCCGTTACACGGGCGACAAACAATACGTTTACAGGTCAACTTTGGTGGTTTTACCATCAGCATCAACACAATAAACCGCTGCATCTGCTGCGTTCACATAGGCGTTTTTAGTGCCTTCCACAGCCTTTACTTTCTTCTGGATGTCTTCCAGTTTAACCTGCTTCTTATCCGCGCCAACCTCGACGTAGATGATTGCAGTCTTTCGCGTGGTTGCCATACTTTCTTCCCTCCTTTGCTCGTTTTATATGGTTCATTTATAGAGGTAAATATTTTTATTTACACTCCTATTGGGTCGGCGAGATTCGAACTCGCGAACACAAATGCTGGAGTCAAAGTCCAGTGCCTTACCACTTGGCGACGACCCAATATAAACATACCAATAGCTTTTTATCTATCGGTATGTAAACGATACTCTTCGTTTAGATATCCTTTGGTGTTTGCAGTTCCCAAGTTTTTGTGTACATACACAAGGAGCGCAAAATGGTCTTGCGATAGACTTGTTCGAGCACTTATAGAAACGTCTATTACATACTGTTATGAAGCGGTATGGTGGCTTCGTCCTGTGCTTATCGCATAAACCAAACAGTCTTGATATCATCATCTACTGCAGGGTCTTTGAGCCAACCAAGAATCTGCGTACGCAAGTCGGCATTTTTTTCTTCGATATCTGGACGGAGACTTGCAATGAAATCAGCAAGTTGCTCTGTACTCATATGACGAATAACATCCGCCTTCGTCTTGGCGGTTGGCTTTGGCTCAAAGAACTTGCCGTTGTTTGCAACGCACTCTGATACACACTCACAAGTTTTTGATTTATCCAAATCACGGTGTACGCAATGGAAGCAGTCAGGTAATGCCATATCGAATCTTTTTCCTTTCGTTTTTTCGTTGTCTTTATTATATCATTCTGTGCATCCTTTCGCAACCGCTTTGAAGCCTATTTCTGCCCTGCTGTCAATAGGTTTTGCCATCAGAAACAGCGCATTAAGAATCGTTGTATTATGTAGTCATTTTCGTACTGCAACAACTATAAGTCGTCCGTTCTTTATATCTACAGGATAATAACAAGTTGACAAGGTAATCAATTGTGCTCCATTTTGATAAACATAATCATCCGTTTTCATTAGATTTCTACTTTTAATTTGATTCATAAAGTAATCTCTTGTAGATACATCATCAAGTGATTCACATTGAGAGTAATCAAATGTATCTGTTGCCACATTTTCAGTGAAAACGGATATAATTTTCCATGTCGTCTCCCCTGCTGATGTTTCTATCATGATTTCAGGGTGTTCATTCAAAAACTGTTGGTCAAGATAGGATTCTAACGCACCGAAATCTTCGCCGTTATCAAGTCTATGTCCATAAATAACAGCATTCTTATCATCTTTCATAAAGACGCTTGGGGTTTGAACATATGGTGTACCATTAACATCATACTCGCCTGCGAGATTGCGACGGAAGTAATAGTCTGTATCAACAATCGCTGTTTCCATCTTCGTGTTTGGAATATACATACGAGCAATTACATCAGAACAAGATTCCATATAATGTGTCAGCAGCTTGCTTGTACCTTCATCGGATTTTCCAGACAAATCATATTCCACATGAATTGTTTTTGGCTGTTGTTCTTCCACAATGGATTCTTCAATTGCGTTTGTTTGATTTTCTTTATTCTGTTTCATTTCATTGATTCCTTGGAAAACCAGAATTGCTCCAAACACAAATAAAATTCCAAATATCGTACACATAAATGTACGCAGAAATATCTTAAATGAACTCACAATGTCCTCCGTAATAGAAACCCTAATTGCTTCTGAACTTTTTAGCATTATACCAACTATTTTTTACAAAACAAAAAGTCAAAGATGACACAACATAAACTGTCGTGTCATCTTTGACCTATGAAATGCTATGTAATGATTTGCTTTTTATGATTTATCGACTAATATAGTCATCTTCGTCATAATTGGAATCATCATACCCATTATCGTCTTCGTTGTCTGCTTCACTATACTCGGCTTCGATGTCACCGTGGTTAAACTTAGAGGTCTTTGTTTTGCTTAAGAAAATCAGTCCAAAGAGGCTGACAAGGAACAGAACAAGTGCAACGATTCCAACGACAGGAACAATAAGCGCGTTTGACGACATTAGCTTCACGATGGGATTGCTGCTATGAATCTCACTCAAACGATAAGTGACTTCTGCGCTCAGGTTCAACTTATGTGCATTAGCATAAGAAGCATCCAGACCAAGTGCATCAATGTCGCTTCCATAAGTTGCCGTTGCATTATAAACTGTAGTCGTTCCCTCTGCATGATACGTTGCAACCCAATCTGTGCTTGGATTTGAAACATACCAGATAATGTCACGCTTTGTCATGCCATCTTCAACATAGGGGTCACTTGCCCATGCACCACCAGTAACAGTAGCTCCATTACGAAGTCCCGCTGCGCGAGCAACATCTGTCTGATAACCATCCCAACAAGGAGTGGATGGGTCGTAGGCAATGTACTTCCCATCGAGAACAAAGATGTTGCTACCTGCTGGAAGTGAAATGGTTGAGTAGATGTTAGTGCTTGCCGTGCCATCGCCACTTTTGGAAATGACATCAACCAGCGTTCCGGGTACAGTCACCTTGTCACCGTTTTCGTTCTCATAAGTTACATCTGCTGTATCTGGAACATCAGGGCGAACTGTCTGGTTAGGGTATTCAACAGTACCATCGGCAGAGTAAGTCTTATCAATTGGAGTGTAATCAGCACTTTCCAACGTCAAAGTAACGGTCTTGCCACCAACTTCAAAGTCCTTCGTTTCCGGAGCTTGCTGAGAAGTGAGGTTTTCAAGTGATACTGTCTGCGTATAACGAGGCGTATCCTTTACAACACTAATGACCGGAGCCTTTTCTGTATCAGATACACGAGTATAGGAATTGCCATCTTCCTCAATGGTGTTTGGAACATCCGTTGGAAGTGCATCCTCACTGGTTGCCTCATAATCATAGGCACGAGTAATGTCTGTTTTTGCGAGATTTGGAGCAAGAAGCAGTTGAGCTAACAGTGCAAGAACCGCCACCAATCCAAATACAACACAAAGAACACGCCACAAAGTACGATTGCGCATAGAGTGTGTCTCCTTTCAAATAAAAAGGGAGCTGGAGATTCATCCCCAGCTCCCATGAACCTTACGCTGGCGGATTATTGCCGCCGTGTTTCTTATTCGTCGGACTTATCGGATTCTTCATCCTTTTCGTCATCGATTTCAGCCAGTGCAGTCTTTTTCTTGCGCTTGGTAATGACAAAATAGCTGCCACCACCAACTGCAACAACGACCAGAATCACAGCGCCAACAACCAAGGCAATGGAATTAGTGCTGTTCACAGGAGAAGTCGCAACTGCGGTTTCTGCTGTAGCCGTCGTTTCAGTGCCAACACCGTTCGGTGTCGTACCTGTTCCCGGAATAGTTCCCTTCTTACCGAAGTAATTGTTGAAGAACGTAATAATTCCATAGAACGGGCTACGAGTATTCTCGAAGATGATTTCAACCTGACGAGTTTCATCACTGATGGTGAACGGGTACAAGGTGCTATCGCACAGGTAATCAGGTGTTACCTTGATTTCCTGATAGTAGTAGTTGCCCTTTGGCAGACTAAACCAGATGTTACCTGCATCGTTCGTCCAGTTGAAGCAATCGTAAGTCTTGCCATCTTTTTCGAATGTCTGAATCTTGCCAGTGTCAGCGTTGATAATCTGGAACGCGATACCCTTGATTGCCTGTTTGGTTTCTTTGTCAACCTTGTGAATCAGAATACCGTAATCGTCCGGCTTATCGAACATCTGTACGTGTTGAATATCGCCAGTCGGGAGAACCGTAAACGGAACATCTTCGGCTTTCAAATATCCATTAGGTGCAGTTGTTTCAACCAGTGTGTAATCACCAGCAGGAAGCTTTTCGATGTAGTGCGGAGTATCACTGGAGGTCCATTCGTGGATGGTGTTTCCATCCTTGTCCTTGATTTCCAGCTTTGCACCGGGCAGCTCATTGTTATTGGTGATATCCTTCTTGGAAATCTCAACCTTTGTAATGTCGTCCTTCATGATGACGGTCTGGCTGTCAAGCAACTTCCATTTCTTGCCATCCTTATAGTAGACATTCACTTCATCAATCAGTTCACCATTTTCATCTTTTTGCTGTTCAAGCTTAAAGGTGATATCGCTTGCCAGTGCATAACCAGAGGCTTCACGAATTTCAGTCAAGGTGTACTCATTGCCATCCTTAAAGGACAGAGCATTGATTTCCTTCTTCTTGTCAGTGGATACCCACTCACGCAGGACATTGCCATCCTTATCCTTGATTTGCAGAGTTGCACCGGGCAGCTCATCATCATTGGTAAGGTCGCGTTTGCTGATGTAGATAGTGGAAGGCACGTTCAGACACTCGCTATCGAGAACCTGCAGAGCTTCACCATCATACGTGAAGGACACATCCTTCGGGGTCTTATCCAGATAGTAACCATCCGGAGCCTGTTTTTCAAGTACCGTGTAGTTACCACTGTTGGTGGTAGCATCCTTCGCTGTGTAGTCCTTATTGCTGTAGTTTTCACCACGAATAGGAACATCCACATCGAAGTAGGTGTAACCGTCATCACGAGTTTCTGGAGAGGTTGCAATCAAATCACCAGCGGAGAAAATCTTGTTGCCATCGGCATCATAGATATCATCCTTCGCATACAGCTCAAAAATTGCACCAGAGACAAACTTGTTGGTCTTAATGTCGAACTTAAACACACCAACACGAGCTTTTTCACGGTCATTGACGAACAGGAGTTTCTGAGAGTCAACAAACTCATCATCTGCATCCTTTACGCGAGTGACATCGTAGTCATTCGTAGTGGAGCGTTGTTCGGTGTTCGGATGGTCCAAAGTATATGGCAGACGGTCAATTTCGCCGTTAATGAAGCGAAGCAAAGTCTCTGCATCTGCGTAGGTGACTTCACGAGCATCAAACCCATCATATTCCCAAGTCGGGTCAATCGGGTCAGTTGCCACAAAGTTGTCGTCCGCAGAATCACTCTGGTCCTCACGGTCAAAACGATTGAGGTTGTTGGTTACATTTGCGATTTCAAGCTGGCTTGCAGTCAGTACGTAGGGGTTCTCCCCTTCTACAACTTTCTTACCGCTGCGAACATCGAGATAGCCAATCAACAGTTCGTAGTCGGCCATATCGATTTTGCCGTCCATGTTCACGTCGCCGATTGCAATCTGCTCGATGTGTCCATAACCAACGTCAATACCATCGTCAACGGCAATATCCGGGTCGAGTTCATCATCACCAACGTCAACGTCAGTAGAGATTTCATCTTCTGGGACTTCGTTTCCGTTTTCGTCTACACGAACTACGGTAGTACCAGTACCATCACCATTGTCAACAGGAGCTTCATCATCAATCCAAACAGGAATGTAAGTGTAACCCGGAACCTCGAAGAGATTATCGGATTCCAATGTTACAGTCTGAGTGATTTCAGATGCAAAGTTTACATCTTGAATCTGGTCGCTCCAAGTCAACTCAACGTCATAACGAGTATCATTCAGCACATACCCGTAAGGAGCTTTTGTCTCAAGTACCGTATACTTACCAAGAGGAAGCGTGATACCTACTTCACCAACTGCACCATCATGAATGACAGACAGGAAGTCATAGGTTGCAGGCGTACGAGTTGGAGCAAACACAACAGTATCTGCTGTGCCATCACCACTTACAACGGTGGCGACAACATCTCCCTTGGCATACCACAGAGTGCGGTTTCCGTTTGCATCCTTCTGATTATCCTGAGTAACGATGTCTTCTGCAGCGATAATCTGGAACTCAGCACCTGCCAAAGGACGTTCCTCATAGGTGAACTTGCCAGTAGTCTTATCAAAACCAGTCAGAACTTCACCAGTTTTCTTGATGTTGATACGACCAATAGTTTCGTTGTTCCAGTATTTTTCTTCAATAACAAGGTTATCGGCATCGTCTTCGTTCAAGTCACCAGTTGCATTCCAAATGCGATTGGTTGTAACCTTAAAGTCAACGTAGTAGTTACCAGTGCTGTAAACACCGTTTTTATCCTTGTCAAGAAGAATACCGTTTTCGCCATACTGAGCAGTGTCAGCCCACTCATTGTAGAAGCCTTCTGGTCCCTGTACCTCAACAATACGGTAGTTGCCGACTTCGAGCTTCTCCGGCAGAGCAATATTTCCTTCAGCATTGGTGTAGAACGTGTCAACTTTCTTAATAGCAGAGCCATCCAACGTGGCGGTCATAGTAACCAGACGAGGGTTGCCCTTCTTATCCAAGATATAGTTTCCGTTGTCGTCCATCCAATACAACTGGAATGCCGTACCTTCACGCATAACATCCTTGCCAGTTTCAACATCCTTCTTATAGATACGCAGGTAGGCATCCATAATCTCGTTGTCGATAACGTAGCTGTAATTCATGAAGCCACCAGCAGGCGTGGTGGAAGAACCCTTGATGTCGCTAAAGCGAGAGACAGGAATCAAACCTTCATCTGCCGTAACATCAAAGATAACGGGGTCTGCCTGCATACGGTCTTCTGGAACAGTAGTTTCAATCAGAACATACTGACCATAAGGAAGGCCAAAGATGCGGAGGTTGCCAGTGTCATTTGAGAACAGCTCGGACAACTGGTACTCATTCTTGTTTCCTGTAGCAACCCATCCTTTACCCTTGCCATTGACATAGTCTTCGGCAGCAGTCAGTGAGTTGTTGTACAGAGCCACTTCATTCGGGTCAGACTCGTACATCTTTGCGATTGCTTGAGTCTCTCCGCTGAAGTCCCATTTTGGATGCTCGTTGTCGTAGTTCTCGTTGATGTAGGTGTCCCACAGGCTTGAGTAGATATAAGAGCCATCACGAGCCTGTGCGATTTTGTCTGCTTTAGACAAGTCGGAAATCAGATACAGAGTGAACCCTGCACCTTCCAGCCAATCCATTGAAGAGTTACCATTTGTAGAAGACTTCTTCTGAATCTGGATATCAGTCTTTTGAACCTGTTCCTGCGATTCAGTCAAATCATTGTTCTTCTGGATGTGGTAATACTTGTTGTAGGTCGTAGTGTCGAGCTTTTCGTCATTGCTCTGACGATTGTCCTCGAAGGTGATTTTTTCAACATAGCTACCCTCAGAGCTATATGCCGGACTCACATAGTAATTATGCTCATCGCAGTAGTAGCCCTTTGAGTAAGAAACGTAAACGCCTTCATAGGTCTTGTTACTATGGAAGTTGTCCTGATTGCCCTTGCCAGCCTCAACGTAGCTGAACTGATTTTTGTAAACGTAATCTGTGTATTCACCATTTCCGTTCTTTGCAAGAGCAGTCGTACCCGTGGTAGTTTCCTTCGTCTTAGTATCAATGTTCGGATATGTGCCGCTCACATGATAAGCACCAGCATCAACAGGGATGATAACACCAGTACCACGTTCGACGATGTAATACTTGCCAAGGTAAAGGTTAGAGAAGCTAAGCCATCCATCCTTGATTTCTGCAGAAGCAACAAGGTTGTCTTTCTTCAGAACAGGAAGGTATTCGGTATTCCAGTGACCACTATTTTCTCTAATTGTCGTGTGCCAAATTGGAGTTCCATCGGCATACGTAATCTTAGAGTAATCAACGATACCATGCTTACCATCTGGATGCTGAATGTCTTCTGCAGCATACAAATCGTAGATAGCACCATCAACAATAGCGTCGCTGTGGCTTTCGCCAGACTTGATTTGAGAGCCGTCTGCAGTACGACCATCGATATAACGAATGGCATCGAGGTCAACCTTGCTCAAAGAGATTTCACCGATAACACGGTCATTTTGGAAGACGTTATCCTTATCATTTGCGGTATGGTACTCGTCTTCATTTGCGCCCTTCTTTGAGTTATCCGTATCGTAACTACGAGCAGGGTCTTTATAGTTGATGGTAGCTGCTGGCTGGTCACTTTCCTTGTAGATAGTAACCGTTGCATCTACGCCACCGGATGTATGAAGTTTCGTTCCACCGGTGTAAGATGTTGCGATGTCAGCGCTGTAGTCTTTGTTATCCAAATTGATAACAGAGCCATCATTTGCCTTAGTAATTTCGATGTAGTACGCACGCTTACCAAGAGGCGTTCCAGCAGTTCCCGGATTCAGCGGGTCAGTCCAGTCACCATAGTATCCACTCGGTGCCTGTGTTTCTACGATGATGAAGCGACCTTCATTACGCTGGGTGTAATACATGGTATGAGCTTTTGTATTATCACCATTTACATAAGAAGAATCATTCTTCACATAGTAAGTTCCATCAGCTTCACGAGCAACACTATATTTGTTATAATCGCCAAATGGAATATACATCTGAGTGACGGTATCCCATTCGTAGACCTCGAAATTAGCATCGTTCGCAATCTGATTTCCGGTTTCGCTATCAACCTTGTTCAGCTTAACTTGCAGCTTCCAACCTTCATTCTTCATCGGGTAGAAATTGTCACTATCCGCTGGGACTGAAATCTCTTGATTACTGCCAAGAGCCGATGTATCAGCGTTAAAACCATATGGGACTTTTGTTTCCTTATAAGAGAACAGCAAAGCCTTTAATTGGTCTCTTGCACTAGAAATTGCATTAGTGACTTGATTTTTTGCTTGGTTGAGCAAATCTGCTTCTGCCTTTGCCTTTGCTTCTGCGGCAGCAGCATCTGCTTCTGCTTGACTTGCATACGGACCGACTCTGCCACCTGTTCCGTTTACGGTTTTTGTAACACTATATTTCAGTGTCCAAGCAACTCTTCCGGTGCCACCGTTATTCTGATAGTTGTTATCATTTGTGTGCCCAGAAGTGGTAATGGTCTGCTTCGTCGCAGGAGAAATCGTCCAATTACCACCATCGATTTCACCGTTCTTTTTAAGCGGTTCAATATCAATTATGGAATCATCAACCTTTTCTCCTGTAACAGAACCATTTTTGTCGGCTCTTACAACATAAGAATACGTAAACTCATCGCTTGCACTTTGCGGCGCTGGTGACCATTCCGCATAGAACTCTTTCGCGGGTTTGTCTGGAGTATCAGGAACTTCTGTTCCATCGGCAAGTGTTTTTGACAGAACCAACATATTTTGCTGTCCTGCCGTTCCACTCGTATAACCGTGAACAAGGTACAAACTTTTCTCAGAATTTTTTGCCAGAGAAATATTGTCATCATCAGAAGCTAAATTCAGTGTGTCTTGGCTTCCATTGAAGAAAGGGCTTTTACTCCAATAACCTTTTTCGTTATATTCCTTTAGTGCTTGCATCATCATCTGAGCAAAGTCACTATCTGGGAAATGCTCAATGATATAAAGTTCAGCATCAGTGCATCTTGTATAAGCCAACTTGAAGACTTCATCATTCACATTGTTGGCTGCAAGTGCCGCCATGGAAACATCATCAAGCTGATTGTTTTCATATGCCTTTGCAAAATCAGCAAGAGAGGACGAATCGTAATCGTTCACATCACGAACGGATGCTAAATCATAAAGCGTAATAGCTCCTGACCAGAATGCTCCTGATATTGTATGGTAATCTGCTCCAAAATACGGTGCAAGATTTGCCGCAAAATCTTTCAGATAAGTATAAAGTCCTTTTACATTACGACCTTGATTCAAGCAGAAAAGAGCAATAATAGAGCCACCTGCAGCTAAGAAAGAGTCCCATATACCACCATTCTGTTCGCTTGAGACGGTTCCACCTACAGGCGGAGCTCCTGTCCAAAAAAGAATTGCTCGTCCGAGAAGAGAGCCTGTGGTTGCCAAACGTGAATCGCTATTTGCTTCTGCAATATTTGATGTCTTCAAATCGTAACCCACGAGTGAGTTCAGCTCATCTTGTGTCATTACGTTTTCATCGTCCACATCAACATGCATTGTTTTACTTGTGGATACACCAGTCGAGTTTGTATAGGTGATTGTTGCATCAAAGTCGTCTTGAGATACAACATAATATGTTATATACCATGCAGAACTATTATGAAAATCCTTCAACAACACGGACTTTTGTGCATCTTCATCCATATATCGCAGCGATTCGTCTCCGACGTATATGGCATCAATCAGTTTCGCATTATCTCCAAGCGTAATTTTAGCAAAAGAATTATTTTCCGGATATTCAACCTGCGCTAAAATTTTTGTAATGGAGTAATCTTCGTTTTCCACCTTTCGAGAAGTGACGCTCAGGTCATCTTCGTCAAGAGGTGCCCGTTCCATACGAAGGTCTTCTGATTCACCACCGTCTGTATATTCTGAAATACTGATTTTGGTATTACCCGTCATAACGGGAAGACCATTCTCTCCGATATAATATCCGGTTGGTTTATCTGGAATTCGTCCTTCGCCAAGATAAAGCCAGATGTCTTCCGGTGTTACTTCACCGGAATAACCTTCTCCCTTTTTGTTCCCATCTTCGACAGGATTCTTCATTGCGTTATCCATTCGGATATAGCAATCATCAAGTTTTGTACGTGCATCAATGACGCTTTGAATTTGACATTCATCCTCCGTCAAATTGTAATAAAGCTCATCTGCTTCGTCAACCAGACTGACAGCAGCGTACATTTCTTCTTCTGCTTTTTGAGACTGCTGAATCAGTTCTTCATTGTACCAATCGGATTGTTGCTTTTTCTGCGCCAAGTAGTACGCATTGGTTTTTGCAACAGCAGCATCGAAATCACACTGCTCAACTGCGTGAAGGAAGGCTTTCACATTTTCACTCAGTTGTGTGTCTTCATCTGCAACTTCTTCTTCGGAAGAATCGCTTGTCACACTATTAGCAGTGTTATCTTCGCTTGAAACATTTGAATCAGCGTCAACGTCTGGTGCTTCATCTGCAGTAGCAACACCATCACCTACAATAGAAGACTGGTTAGGAGTTTCTCCTGTTTTGTCTTCTGCATTGCTCGATGTGGTATCACTTCCCTGATTTCCACTTGCAACATCATTGTTGGATTCGTCTTCATCGAGGTCGATGTTGCTAAGCGTAAGACCGTTGGAATTTGTTCCAGTGTCTTCAGCCGCATAAGCTGTAACAGCCAAACCACTAAAAGAAGACATTCCCATTGCTGCTGCAAGGAAAGCACTTATGATACGATTTCGGAATTTTTTCTTCATTGATTACTTGAGCTCCTTTCAAAATCTTACTAATCTATATACACAAACAGTTCTATTGCATAGAGTGTCTGTTTGATACATCTTGCTTTTATAGACAACGCTTTTATTATACCTATGTTTCGTTACGAGACTAAAACGTGATGTTATTTTTTGTTGGTGATATTATACCTACTTCAAGTCTTTACCTTTTTTGTGTTTTTTATATGTACATTGCAACAAATGTCCACAAAAAACGGCTTCCCTATACGGAAGCCATTTTTTAAACTCATTTACTTCTATCCATACAAGATAGAAACGACTTTTAAACCCACGGTTAAAATCGTGGTTTTTCCCGGTCTACCTTTAATTATGTGTAAACAGAAAAACAGGGAACCTCTTTACAAAGAGATTCCCTGTTTTTTGTTGCCTTACGGTAAGTTACTCTTACAAAATGTAAGATGTGATGTTCCCCTTAGCTGGGTAGCAGCTCTTGGAGGTTTTATACAAACCACCCGTTTTCGCGAATACCCCAATTAAGAGAATGTAACACACCATACTTCAACACCATATGCGGTATTGAAAGTACATGCAATTCCCATCTGTGTATATCCCGGAGTCATAATATTTGAATAATGGCTGGGGCTGTTTTTCCAACCCGTACACGCTGCAGACGCACTTGTTGCACCAGAGCACAAGATTTCCGCAGTTGTTGCACCATCATGCGAGAATACATCATTGGCAATAAGATACACGCATCTATCATGTGCAATACTCGATAGCGAAGAGCTAACAGTTAATGCGGAAAGACCGCCCTCTGCTCGCATAGCGTTAATGTTATTTGCCACAGCCCAATACGCAGAATCGGAAGAATCGATATTCCACCATGTTTCACCATCAGTTGCTGGGTCCATTGGCAATGCACCATACTCAAAGCTGGAAGACGCAGCAGGAGCAGATGCAGAAGAGCTAGTGTCATTTGAACCACCATTGGTTCCAGAAGATGCAGAACCAGAAGACGAGTTGCCATTGGAACCGGTCTTCGGGATTGAAACCGTAGAATCAACAGTCACAACACACTCAGCAGAAACATCACCGACAGAAGCCGTAATTGTTGCCTTGCCATCGGCAATAGCGGTAACGTTTCCTTCTTCATCAACGGTTGCCACATCAGGTGCATCAGATGCAAAAGCAATGCCATCAATAGATGCACCATCTGGATTTGCAGTAGCTGTTAACTGTGCAGTACCATCTTTCTTCAACTTCAGAGAGGTATCACTGAGTTCGATACTTTCGATGTCTGGCACAACGGTTACAACGCACTCTGCGGTAAGGTCTGTTTCCTTAATGCTGGCGGTAATCGTGGCTTCACCAACATCAACTGCATTGATTTCACCATCGCTGTTGACAGTTGCAACATCTTCATTGGAAGAAGTGAACTCAATCTCAACATGGGTTGCATCTTCTGGCTGAACAACTGCTTCCAGCTTAGCTTTGCTGTTCTTTTCTTTTGTGAGAGTAATGCTGTCTACCATATCAAGGCTGACAGGTGTCACAACAACCTCTACTACCTTGCTCGTGGTAATCTTACCATCTTTGCTGGACATTGCAACCTCTGCTGTACCAATGCCAACCGCAGTAATGTTGCCATTTTCATCGACGGTCAGAACATTTGGGTCACTGGAGGTATAACTCATTCCCAGCTTATCCACAAGTTCGTCTGCCTTTGCAGCCTCTGGCGTTTCACCATCATAGGCATATTCAGGTGTTGCCATAATGCTGCTTCCTCTTTCAAGTGTATCTGGAATGTCAAAAGACACTCCGGTAACACTTACGCCGCATCCCGCAAGGCTAACGACCATTGCACATGCAACGGCGAGCGACGATAGTTTTTTCGTGATTCTTTTCATAACTTTCGCGAATTTTTCGCATTAAGACTGCAAAAACTTCGCATTGGTCACATCCTTTCTTTCAAAATTTTATGTGAATTTGTTTGTTTTTAACGGTATTGATTCCGCTTCCGAAAAGGCATCATTTCGCAGTGTTTTTCTTATACCTCCTCAAACACTCTTCCTTTCGATGTCTTAATTATAGCATACAACAATATGCCTCGCAACCGCTTTTGACTTGGTATAGAGCGCACAAACATTACACATCATCATGGTTGACATTCTCCCCACGACTAAAGCGAGGGAATACAGCATTCTCGATAAATAATAGCATAACTTTCCTGCTTGTAACAAGCAATTACGCACAAAAGTGAATTTAAAACGCACTAATGTATGAAGCTTATGGATGGGCATTGGGACAGTTACTACAGAATCAACTTCTTACCAATTACAAAAGTCATCGAACATTGATTGTCGATTCTGATTTATTTTAGACGCTATGGCAAGTTCGTCTATTCTTTTTTTGTTTTTGGTTTGTGTTCCGTTCAAGGTTCGCTCTGGAGTTCTCTGTTCCCTCTCCACCGCTACGCAGTGCCAAACCACTACGTTACCACTACTTGGAGCAAATTTTTCCGACTGCTATTTCATGCGGATTGAATTGAAATTGATTCATTGCGTGATTTCACCCCAAATTAAGACCCGTTTCGTCCGGGAATGCGTTCAAAATGTATGGAAATCCCAATTTCAGGTCATTTTTTCCACATGTCGGGCGTGAATATCGTGGGCTGGAGAGTAGTAGCACTTGTTCTGAAGTCGCTGGCGATAAAACTTTTCCGACAGTCTCTTTTATACCCATTTCCAGACTGCTGATTTTAAATTTTTGGAGTGCAATTTTGGTAATAAGAATCAAAATTTCCTCTGCTTCTTTTCGTGGTGCGTCAAACAGCTTTTTAACCATACGGATGATATATTCTTCTGCTTGTTTTGATTGTGCTTTTCTTAGTGCTTGCTGTTCTTCTTTCTTTTTCTTTTTCAGCTCTTTGTTTCTTTTTTTGTTTGCGCCACTGGTTGTTTTGTGGTCTTCGAGAGCGAAGTCTTCTTTGTGAGATTTTGCGATTTTGGAAGCGTTTTGATTTCTGCTTTCATCATCGAAGCGATTGTCAGAGTCATTACATTGCTCAATGACGATGTTTGTGATGCCGAATTTGTTGATATAGTTTCGAACAGTACGAGACGTAACGCTAAGTTTTTCCGCAATCTCTGTTTGCGTATATCCTTTGGACATGTAGAAGATGATTTGTTTAAGCATGAGTTCGGTATATTCTTCTCTGGACATTTTATGTTTGTTCTTAAGCATCCGTCGAACTTGCTTTTCATTTGCGCCAACGATTGTGGTAAGAACGCTCTGTTCTTTATCTGTGATGAACAAATCATCAATGAGTTTTTGGTTGCTTGGAGTATAGCAAAGCCCTCGACCATGAAGAATATCTTCAAGGTCTTTCTGTGGAAGTTGGTCTTTGAACTTGTTGTTTATGCCTACGATTATTTCTTTCCTTTTATCATATTTCATACGGGCGCAACGAAGAAAGCCCTCAAGATAGAACAACAATCTATGACGGCAATTTACAATTTTTCCTCCACGAATGTCAACAAGACGTGTAATATCAACGATTCGTTTTGAATATACCTGCAATGCTGCTACGCGGCAACGCTCTGCATGTTCTTCCGGTGTTTCGTCTTTCAGTGTTCTACGAATTACCCGCTTTTCATCTGTCGCCCTTTGGATATCCTTCTTTTCATAAGAAATAAACGGCTCATAGTCACCAAGGAATACTTCCCCACTGTCAATTGCACGCTTTAAAATGTGGAACGGCGTCTTTGAGTTAAACTGAGGGCAGGTTTCGCGTAGTTTGAAAATGTGCTTATTATAATTGTATGTTTTTGCCCAGTTGTAAAGGGACTTGAAATTTGAGAATTTTTTTGCACTTGCGTATGTAGGGAGAAGTCGTGCGAATGGATACTCCCCCTTATGTCCCGGCTTTACATTGATAGTTCCGGGAACTCGGAATACACGAGAAGCATCTGTTGCTGCCGAATCTGCTCCAAATTTGCTTAATGCTTTGTAAATCATGTTTTGGACAGCAATCCAAACATCCCGGTATCCATACTCAACAGCTTCTTGAAATTTCCACCACAACTGCAGACCGTGTCCGGTAGCCACAACAATATTGGGGTGCGGCATGTTGATTTTCTTCATGGCATCAATAATGATTTCTGCCATTTCTTCTGCCGTTTTTTCACGGAACTGTTTGTATTTGTAATAGTCGATATCAGCGTAGCACGAATTGAAGCTGTGTACATTCTGGCTGATGCGTCCATTTTCATTGGCAAATGTATTTGCAGAAATAAACACGTTTTCACCAGTGAGGACACAGTTGCCATGTTCGACCATGCTGCGGAATCTTTCTACTGGCATAGCTTCTTGTTCCCACGAGCCTTTGCCAACAACATTGGAGCGCTTACGGCAGAAGTAAACAAACTCCCCTGTCAGCGACGATGCGACATGATGAAGAAACGCATATTGACCGTAATCATCTTTGTTTCGATTTATTGGTCTTTCTTGTACGATTTTAGCTTTCACGATTCAAACATCCTCCGAAGGTTGGCAAAAAATAAACGCTGCTTGTCTACAAAGACTCTAATGAGGAGCACAGACAGGTCTGTGTTCCTTTAAGAGTTTCTCGACAAGCAGCGGAAAAAATACAATTTTACTTTACTTCGGGCATCGTTTTTAGGTATAATAGTACCAACGAAATCATCCCGTGAGAGTGCGTTACATCGCATTTTTTCTTTATTAAACGCACTTGTCGAGAAACTCGTTTTTCCGTACATTTTGTACGGCTTTTTTGGAGTTTCCGGGATGATTTCTTTTTGTGTTTTTTAGAATTCCACAAACGCCTTGAAACCATCCTAAAGGGCTATTCTGTTTTTTCTAATTCTGTTTTTGTATTATACCTACGCCAAACGCTCAAACCTGAAGTCTGAGCGTTTTTGTAAATGTTAATTTTTTGTGAATATATGTGTCTGCGTTTTACTCGTACAACCGTGCATCTGTAAACGCTTCCCACGCACTTCCATCTGCATCGTTTGCAAGTTTAGCAAGAACATGATATGCAGCAGCGGGATTTGCACAAAGTCCGCTTTGTTCACACTGCTTTGCGTTGTAGTCGTGAACTGTAAACAGTTTTCCTTCCGGATACTTGAAGTCTACGCGGTCTGGAAGCGGATTGCCTTCTGCGTCGGTTTCCCCTGTTACAGTGAACAGACCACATTTGAATTCATACCACAATTCCGGAACATTGAAGATATCCATAAGGATTTCAATGGCTCGGCTTGAACCGCTTCCGATTTCTGTATTGATTTTATAGCGATAAGCGATATATTCATAAGCCATACGTCCGCGCTCGGTGAAAATCACAAGTTTTGGAACGAGGTCTGCATCAATAGAGAACCAACGGTTGATATAGACAGGCATGTTTTCACGGGCAACCATTTCCCAGTCACCAACTGCAGCGAGAACATCTTTGCTTTTATGTACTTCGCGCAAGAGTGTCCAGTCGGTGAATGCATCAAGGTAGCTCGTATCACCTTCCTGATAAATAACGGGGATAAGCTGATTTGCATCTAAGGAAGCGGCATCAACTGCATACCCAAGCAAGTGATGTGGTATTTCCATTGTGAGGAGAGACTTGAAGTTTTCGATTTCTGTTTTGGGGCGAGTTTCCGATATTGACTGTTCGAGAGCACCAAACAAGGCTCGTGTTTCTGGTGCGATTGCGTAGTAATCTGTTCCATTTGGCTTCGGCAAATTTAATTTTTCGACGGAAACGCGAACGTCGCGTCCATCAACCGGAGCACCATAAATGAGATATTTAACACCAAACTGCCGGATTGCATCGTTTGGACTAATATGCTGGTATTCACCAAGTTTGGTTGCAATGACAATATCTTCATTGGCATGGTGCAGCACATCATGGACTTTGTGGTTAATTTCGTCTGCCCACTCGATGGCAGTATCTGGATTTGAGAACACACGCAGTGCAAAATTCTCTGTGTCGACAGGCTTTGCACCAAATGCGCTGCTCTCTTGATATGGGTATCCACTTCCAAGAGCAACGTAATAAAGGTCCCCCTGTGCTTCAATATACTCTTTTGCTGCATTGAGCAAAAGAGCGAGATTGTTTTTTCGAACAGTATCCGTTACAGGTCCTTGTTTGATTTTTCGATAGCACCAAGCCAAGTCATCGAGTGGGATTCCGTTCAATTCTTCGGCACTACCTTTATATCCTAAGCGTGACCATTTATCGTAAAGTTCTTCTCTTGAGATAGCCATATGTTTTCCCTCCAATTTGAATCAAACTCCGGCAAGTAAATCTTCGAAATCGTCCAAAATGAGTGAGTCGTCGGCAGTCAGCTCCGGACCTCCAAGGCGAACTCCACACTTGTCCATGTCTCCATCTGGCACATCACCATACGTATCGAAGACCTGTGTAATATCTTCGATGCGCTTCTGCTGAGTGTTCGGATTGCACCGATTCATAGAATCGAGGTCGTTTTCGAACTCATCAAAGATATTGAGTCCTCTTGTATCACTCCGTTTGACATGGTTGGCTTTCCTATTCGCTGTTTCACCTTTTTGCTTTTGTTTCGTTGGTTTGCTTGCTTCTTTTTTGCGTAAATCCAAAAGCTCTTTCATCTGTGCGTCCATGTCTTCATAAGGGCACATAGACGCTGGTAAAACGCAAGGCTTTCCTTCTTGATGATACCCACAGTTGCGACATTTTGCATGTAAGTTGTCCTGCAGAATGTCGGCTTTTGACTTCGGACGGATTTTTAGCTGTAGTTCTTTCCATGCATTTGGATTATTTTTCCTAAGCCTGTGGTTCTCGATAATGCTTCTTGCCGTGGCAATCGTCAATGTCGGATATGCATAAATGAGCTGTGCTACAATAGCCGGAGGTGAAACCGTCCCGGAATCATACATCTTGAGTACAGCCTCAGTTACTGTGAGGTTAATCACTGTCTTCGTCCTCCTCCCCTATTGCTGGGGTTTGTGTATTATCCGAGGCAGTAGCGTCAGTTTCGTTGTTGGCGTTGTCTGCTTCACCCGTTGCATTATTATCCGTTTCTTTCTGCTGCTCTTCATTTAATTTTTGTTCCGCTAAAGCAGCTTGTTCAAGTTGTTCTTTGGTTGGCGGTAATGTCCCATGTGTAACGATATACGCAATCAACTGTTTGCAGCGGTTACATACTTGTTGTACCCATACTTCACTTTTACCAACTGCGGCTCCGACATCCTTCCATTCACGTACACCACGACCATCAAGACCATAACGTAAAACGAGGCATTTACGTGCTATCGGATTGAGTCCGTTTTGGATAAAGTTTTTTACAACGCTGTTATCAAGATTATTGAGAACCTCATCTTCGATGTCCGTTTTGGGGTCAGGGATGAAATTTCCAAATTCCTGTGTTTCAGTTTCTCCTGTGTGAGTATCACCGCTGATTTGTGCATCCAGCGACAAGTTGATTTGGCTTGCGCGAAGAAGTGTTTCGATTTTTTGTGTTGTAAGTCCTGTTGCCGCACTAAGTTGTTCTACGGAAGGCTTCAGGATATTATTGTTCATAAAATTATTCTGCGCTGTAAGTATCGACATCAACCGATGATATTCCGGAGGAGGAAGTCGATAAGCCAATCCACCGGACGCAATGGCTCTTTGTGCATACTGGCGAATCCAAAGAGATGCGTAGGTTGAAAATTTTGTTCCTTTGTCTGGGTCAAATTTTTTTATGGCGTGCATTAACCCAAGAGTTCCCTCGGAAATCAAATCTTGGAAACCGAGTCGTGGTGTTGCGCGGCGAGAAAATTCACGCTTGATTACGGAAAACACCAGTTTCATATTATGTTCAACGATTTCATCCTGATGTTTTTTCTTTTCTTCTTCGGTAGCAGCATTTTTGAACTTTTCGAAGAGTTCATGCTCCTGTTCGCGTGTGAGGATTTTATGGTTTAGAACTTCTGCAAGATATGCCGAGTATGTATCCATAGATACATCTTCATCTTCCAGCGAAAAGTCCGGTTCTTCTGGTTCATCAACTTCTTGTGGATATGCATCTTCATCGTCATCTGGATTATCACGATAGTCGTTTACATTTCCGTACTCATTGCGTGAGCCAGCATCTTCATCCTCTGAAACTTGTTGTTCCTTCAGGAAGTCAAGGCTGTAGTCTTCCTTTTTGGATTTCCTTTTTCTTGCCATAGTATCCTCCTTTTTTACTAAGTGGGTGCCGCTATTCTCAATGTCTTTATTATAGCATTTAATATATCTTCTCGCAACCGCTTAAAGCATACAAAAAAGCACCCTTTTTGAGGGTGCTTCTGTTATACAAGATGACTGATTGCTTTTCGTACTGTTTTGTATTCGTTTCAGTTTACTCTAATTGCCTCCTTTATACCAGCATAGAAGTTGTCATGTCCGTACGACGTCACTAAAATATCGTCGTTGCAAACGTATATGCTTCGTTTTTTCCTTTTGATTAACTCTGTTTCTGTCGTGTATTTTTTGATTGTTGCGATTCCTTTATCGAATTTAAAATAAATAAAGCATGTTTCTTTCCAGTCTGGCGTTTCTTCGTCTCCGGCTACATCAATCGGCATCTTTACTATGACGTTTTTGCTACTTTTAGTGGATGCTTTCCTTTCTTTGTCTAAATAGTTTATAAGTTTAGGTGAATCCTTCATTGCGTATTGCAAAGAAAGGGAGAATTCTGTTTCATCTACAAATATTTTGGTTTTCTTTTTTTTGTTTTGTGCTAAAACCAACGGAAGAACAGCGTTTCCGTCCTTACTGTAGATAGAAAATATGATGTACTTAACAACATTTTCTTTTTCCATAATTTTGGTCCTTTCTCAAAATACAAAAAAAGACCGACTTACAACAGAGTCGGCCTTACTATACCGTTTTTCTTAACAATAAGATTTCTTTATTGAAATCGTTTTGTTGTTGGGGTATTTATACTATATGCGTTCTGCGATTATTTTCATAAATGCAAATTTCGTATGCACCATCGCAAATTGTGTTGTAAATAACAACAATAGACCGTCTTACCTTCACCAATTTAGTGACGATAAGACGGTCTTTGCTGTCTGGATTTACCCGTTCTTGAAGATTTTTGCAAACGCTTTACCAGCTTCTGTAATGCGGGTATCGGATTTCATCAGTTTTCCGTTTGCGTCCGTAACCTGCCATACGCGTTCAACTTTGCCATAGCGGTTCGGAATCTCTTTCACGAACAAGCTGATACGTCCATAAATGCATTCACCAAGGCTGAAATCTGCAACGTTGATGCCTGCACGATTTAAAATGTCGTCCATTCGGTTCAGGAATGCAATTTCCTGCTCCGTGAATTTGGACTTATCAAATTGTTCTTCTCCGAGGATTTCGTCGAGGGCATCCAATGGGTTTTCATCGTTTTGTACAGGTTTGTTGTCTGCTACATTCTCCTGTGGTGCAAACTCCTCGTTGGTTTGTGGCTCTACACTCTTGTAATCCTCTTCTTCAGTCGGAGCCTGTGGTTCGATGTCGCTTTCGCTATAATTTTGAGCGTCTTCGTTGATTGGCTCTGCGTAAGGCTCGCTACTATACAACGGCTCTGGTACACTCGGTTTCTGCTGCTGACGGTGATGCTCGTCCACTTTGTTCAGAATCGCAAGCAGTTCATCACTGCTTACTTCCTGCTCCACATTCACATTAGTCGTCTTTGGACGGAAATGCGGCTGTGGCTGCATTTGAGGCTTGTTTGGGGCGACTGGTCTTACAGTTCTGTTAGGTACTACAGGCTCTGCTTCTCGCATGTAATCATACGGAACAGTTCTTGAACTTCTCGGCTGTTCGTACTGAGAATTCGGAATAGATTCGGAATCGTAAGCGTGTGGCGCTTGATATGTACGAGTATTCTCTTGGTGTTGCTTCGGCTGAACAATTTCCGGTGCCATTTTGGACTGTGGAGCGGGTACACGGTTAGGCGCTGACCACTCTTCACCATAGTCTTCGTCAGATTCTTCATCTGACTCCGAGACGACTTCTGGTTTGCGCTTTTTACTTTCAGAAGTCTCTCTTTCTTTTTTGGATTTTACGTTTTTCTTTTTTTCTTCATCGCGTGCTTTCTGAATTGTGTCCATCATAACAACTCTTACGATGATTGCACAAATAAGAGTTGTTGCGACAATGGCAACAAGATACCATCTTACACGCGTCAGCGTATCTACCCAGTAGGGATACGCTACAACTTGCGTGTTCCATGCGTATAGATAAAGGCTTCCACACGAAACGATGCAGGTCAATAGCATAAGCCAAAGGCAAACGCCAAAGGGTCGTTTTTCTTTCACGGTTTGCATACCTCCATTTTTAACATTTTTTATAAAACGTCTACGAGACACCTTTATTGTCTCTCGATAGCTTTATTATATCATTATGTATATCGCCTCGCAACCGCTTTGTGTTAAATTAGAATGTACCAAAAAAACACCGCTTGCAGCATTTGTGCAAACGGCGCTTTGGACAAATTTGATTGGTTTAGATATATGTTTCCGGAAGTTCTTTAAGAAGCTTTTTAGGGAAGGATACCTTGTTCCAAAAGGATTCCTCTAACTTTTCAATTTCTTCATTATTATCTTTGCCACGCTCGAAAAATATAATCGTTCTTGGAGTTGTTTTGTCATTACTTTCTGTTCTTACTACCCGATAATGAAAACGTTCCTCTAAACGTGACGTGATAGCATCCGCGATTCGTACATTATCAAGAACTACGCGGTCTTTTCCCTCGTGAGCTGCTTTTGAAATGCTATCCGCAACAAGTCGAAGCTGCGCTTGAATCATTGTGGTGTAAATGTCAGAGGTGTCTTTAATCATTTCAATACGCACGGAACTCACCTCCGTTATCGACACGCAGCAGTGATTCTAACGGGTTGCTTTCCACAAGATAACCATCGCGAAGTTTTACTGAATAAAAGTCTGGCATTGTTGCCCAAAGCTGTTCGTACATTTGCCGACTAATTCCATTGCGCTCTAGTTCTGTAATGCTGTGTTCAATGTGATTGACAAGTTTTTCCGTAAACTTTCTATCTACTTCATGACGCAATTCCTTTGGCGTTCCGTCATAGTTGATTTCATAAGCCACTTTTTCATCTGTACTATAGAAATTGATATATCGGCGAATGATTCCGTAGTACACAGAAGAGTATTCTTTCAGTGCCCATTGGAGAAGTTCGTCTTGGTCTTTTGGCGACTCAATGCTGCCAATCCCCATAACAGTCATGTTGATAGCTTTAATGCAAATCAGTCTACCAATTAGACGTTTCTGTACTTCGGTATAAGGAATGGAAAAGAGCTCATCTGCAAGTTTGATTTGCATGGCACTCTCTTCTGCAGTGTTGGTAGTAATCATAGTTTGGAATTTCCTCCATATATTGTTTTCGAAAATTATATCTTGTGATGTATTATCACTATACCAACATTTCCTTTTCTATCGCGTGGTAAAAAGTAGACATTGTGTTAATTTTTAGGACCGTTCATACGATTACAAACTTGTAAGTTGGATATTTGGCTTTAAGTAATTTCCATTTGAGTTCAAACGTTTCCGTGGTTCGCCACTTTCCTGTTTTTGAGTCAAACCCTTTTACATCTTCAACGATTGTCTCCCCGTTGCGTTTGTAAACAAAGTCTGCGCGATAAACAATTGGGCGAAGTGTCTCGTTGTTGTACCTAAAGCCTTGTTGGATAGTTAGTGGTACTTGCCTTTTTAAATCTGATATGTCTCCTGCTTTTTCGAGTAACTTCAATTCAAGAAACCGACCATATTCTTTGGTTGAATCAAATTTATCGATGACTTTTCCGTGCTCTTTTGCCTCTGTGTGTACGTCAAGGTCTTTTCGTTTGTTACTGTTATCAACAAACACAAAACCATCTTCAAATACATATACAGGAACATTGTAGTATTTGTTATTCTTCTTTGGATAGTCCTTTGCTTCACTTTTGTAGAATTGTTCTGAGATGACTTTCTCTGGATGATTACCCTGTATGCTTAGAGATGGATTCCGAAGTAGAATTTTATTCATTTCTTCTTTTGTGAGGTTGAACATTAGGATGTCTCTCTTTCGGATGTGCTATTTGCCCACAATTCCACAAAAGCACCAAACGACATTTCTTCTGGCATAACGACAGAGTAAAGGTTTTGCAAATCCAATGGGAACAGCTTGACATCTTTACCGCGTTCGAGGTTTCCGTACGCTTTAATTCCAGATAGTTCTACCGCATCTGCCTGTGTGATTCCTTCTTCTTTTCTCCAGTTTTTCAAAAGCTCTGAGAACGACATGGACATAAGTACATCATCCTTTTTGTCTTCATCTTCACATTGTGGTTCGTTGCTCTTTGGTTTGTTTGGAATTGTAGATTCATCCGTGGTAACGTTGGTTAATTCACAACTTTTGATATAGTTTTCGAGACTTTGTTGCTCTGGTTCCTGTACATCGAGTTTATTGTTGAAGTTGCAGTTAATATCAACATGTTTGTTTCTGAAGTTATAGACATCTTTTTGTGCAGTGACTCCTTGCCCTGCCAATCTATCGGCAATGTTGTTATATTTGTCACCACTATGTCCTTTGACTTTGCAAAATTCGATTGCGATTGTGCCAAGGCTCTGAGCTACATAATTTGCGTATGCTTCTGTGTCTTTACGATTTGTACTCCAGCTTCCTGTTCCCCATTGTCCAACACCCTCATAGTCGTGATGGATGCAAATGTAGTCTGCTCCCAGTTGAATTGCCAAATGAATAGCGTTTTCTGCAGCTTGTATTTCGCCGCCAATATTCCGAATGGATTTGTCTTTGGTACATGGTCCATATGCTTCTACAAGAACATCGTTGCCCTTTTTTAGAATAAACCCCCAACCGCCACTTGGATATATAAAGCTTCCGTCTGTGTAGGCATCGACGGGATATTTATAGTTTTTTGCTTTTACTTCACTTTTAACTGGAAATGCAAAACTTTTGGCTTCCTCATATGTATAAAAGCTCTTGAACACTGTTCCGGGGAATCCATCCGTTTCGCGTCTACACTCGTCCCAAGTTTGATACACGCCGGGGTGTCTTCCCTTTTGTACCGCATAAAATTTATCTTTCACAAGTATGGGCAAGGAGACCCGCGACTTCAGTCGTGGGAGGAATTGCCCATTCACTTCCTTTCGATTAAATAGTTTGTTGCAGGCTCTAATAGCCGCAATTTTTTAAATGAAATGCTATTCGTAACGGTTGTACCATCAAGCTTTTTAAGAACGAAATATCCCGATGACCTGCGTCCTGAAATAAAACATTCCTGCCCATTATAGAGTACCTTATCCCAGAGGCGAAAGCCTTTAACAATATAGGGGGCTTGATTGGCTTTTCGAATGCCACCTTTCAGGATTTTCGCTTTATAGATTTGTCTGTTATGGTGTCGGATTGCCTTCGTGCGGTAACAAACACTGCAGGGTTCAGCCAGTGGATGTTTACTTATGCAGCGAGCATCGTTAATGTGGCTCTTCTTTATGTCGTTTTGCTCACGCAGAAACTTGGTTATATACCCATAGGTGTTCTGTACCGGAATATTAAGTTCGTTGCGTAGGCGTATCAGTAGTGTGTTGCGCATAATGCCCATAAAAGCCGCATCACGAAGCGTTTTGCCTCGTTTTTTGCCGTCAAGTGTTACTTTCCCTTTATGGAGGTTGTCGTGGCAAGTGGTACATAAAGTGATAAGGTTGCTTGGAGTGTTGCCACCCACTTTACGGCTTTCAAGGTGATGTACATGCAGTTTAACAGCTTTCTTCGTGGTGGTATGAGCACCACAGCACTGGCAGGTATAGTTATCGCGTTTCAAAACATACTGGCGTACATTGTATTCGTCGTACATCTCACCGAGTTGGTAGTCGGTTCCTACAGGCAGAGGTTTTCCGGCAAGCATTGCTTTCAAGCGTTGTGTGTCAAACTCTGCGGTTTCTACCCTTATAAGGGTGACAGGCAAAATTCGACAGATGCGCTTAATAACGGTAATGTGCTCTTGGATTTTTACTTCCACAGAAGGTGCAAGCCAACCTTTATGTTTGCTATGGATGCGATTATTGAATCTTGGCGCACGGTAACGAGTCTTGCGATAGCGTCTTGAACGACGCAGCTCTCTACGTGTAGAGAGTAAATTCACAACATCATTACGAGGAGTAAACTCTTCGCAATAGAGTTCGTGTGTTTCAGTAGATGCAGAAAGACCTACGTGCTTGCTGCCAGCATCAACGCCAAGAGTGACAGGTTGTTTGTATCCCGCACTTCTGTGCAGGAGTTTGATGGTGAACGGTGTGCGTTTTACAACGCAAGCTTTTTGCTGTTTCAACAAGATGCGAGCCTTTCCGGGTGAGCAAGGCATCAAGGGCTCGCCATGCTTGTTGAGTACATACACATATCGCATGATGCTATGCTCCTTTCGATAAAATTGCAGCTAAAAAGAAGCTGCTCACTCCTCCGAAGAGGGTAAAAATCCTTCCCCAAAGTTTTAAGCGGTTTAATACAGCCACACCTGTCGGCTTTACCTCAGCTTTACGTGATGTGTTGTCTTAGAGCGTGCAGTTAGGATTGACGCCGCACGGTAACTATCTATTCGCTTATAACGGAGTGCTCGAAGCACTTAGGGTAGTCAACATATCCTTGCGGACACTTTTAAAGCGTAGACTCGCGGATGCAAGCCCGCGACTTTAGTCGTTGGTTATTGACTTTTTCCCCTCATGTTCAGTCGAAAACGACAACCTCTGTTGTTTCGCCCTTGGTTCCGGGAACATTTACAGAATACCGTCCGTCTGTACGTTTAATTACACGAATTGTTCGCGCAGATGCAGATTCGAAAACCGTGTGTGCAATCGGATTTCGGATTACAAGAACAGCATCATCCGGAACTTCTTCAAGCATTCGCTTTAACTCAGCTACTGTCATTTTTCACTTCTCTTCCTGCCGCAGTTTCCAATATTTCCGCAATAATATTCTATCATCTACTCTAATTCTCGTTCCCTGCGACTCAAGAATCGAGAAGAGTTCATCGATAGCTTTATCGTCAAACACCAATGGAATTTCGACCCAATGTGCTTTCGTGTCAAAATACCCGTTTCCGACTTGATAGCTGCTACAACTTACTATGTCACCGGAATCGTTCAAGTTGAAATCTACACAGCCACAGAGGATTTTTAATAAATCTCTGTTCTGATAATAGATAATTTCTTCTATTAGGTTTGGTTGTGTTTGAATTTTGTGGCTTGCCACACTGTCGTGGGTGCGACGATATGTATAAACAATAACGCTTTGATAATTCTTTACACTTACTGTAATTTTGTTATCATAGCGTAGTGCTGTTTCGTGAAGACATTTCTTTTTGTCTTTGTGGTAGATGTAAATGATGATTGGAACCAATATGACTTCTGGAGCGATTGCTGCAATAATGGTAAAAATCACCTTATCGTATGGGCTGAATATGGCAGCTAATGGCATGAGCAATGCAGGAATCAACAGTGCTGCGCAAATCCAGTTCGTCCGATAGAGGATTCGTTTCGTCCAGTAAGGCTCTTTCATGTAATCTTTTTTGCTGTATATCTTTCTTTTTTTCTTGTTTTCTTTAAACACTCTTGTCTTTTGCATCACGGTACTCCTATTGCAACAATCTAGTTTAATATCTTAATTATATCATTCCATGTGTTTTATCGCAACCGCTTCGAGCCATAACAAAAGCGACCCATCCGTACTGGAATAGGTCGCTTGGTGTTTTAAATTATTTTTTATGAATGAATAGTGTGATGTTTTGCGTGCTCATTTCGTTTGCTTCGCAACGGAATACCTGAATACAACGCTTTGAATAGTTGGCGTCGTCTTCTGATGTGTAGATTTCAACTGCCTGACAATAAAAATCCCGATTATCTTGCTGCGCTGTTTTCATTTCGCGCATTGCCATATCTTTGGCAATTTCTTTGATTGCGTCGCTGTTTTCCTTGACGTTTCCGTAACCTAAATGGAAGATGGGATAAGAGAAATCATCGTTATTCTTATCTCCGAAAACTACGCATGTACAAATATGCTGCTTTGCGCCATTCTGCTCTTGTTCGGAAAGCCATGCAGAGCGCCGTTTGTAGTCTTCAATGGCTTCTACACGTGCCGAAAGGACCTCTTCGCCTTCGTATTGAGGTGATTTCTTTATAAATTTGTTAAGGAGGTCGTTGGTAATTAGTTTGTACTCCTCTATAGTTCTGATAGGAATTTTAATTCCACCGACTACTGAGGCGTCAATAACCTCGTCTCCATTTGCTTCCCTTTTGATGAATACTGCTGCGATTTCGTTTGGAACATTCATGTGCTGAATAACTTCTGCCATATGACTTTCTTTATTATTACTATTAAGATTCAATCTTGGAGGTCCTTTCGATAATTTTTTGAATTTCTTTCTGGATTTTTGCGTCCTCTCCGGCTTTGTATTTGAACCCTGCTTTTTTCATCGCGGTAAGTTCGTCGTCTGTTGGAGCGCACGAATCAACGCCGCGAGCCATGATTCTACCAGATTCGTTTAGTACATACCACATATTATACCCTCACGTTTTCTATTTTGCTGCAAGTTCTGCGTAGTGTTCATATCGTACCTTGGCTTGGAATATTTTGTCAAGTTCTGATGTTATTGTTTTATATAGCTCAGGTAAAGTGACCATCATATCAAGTGCTTCATCGAATCCGCTCTGTTCGTTTCCAACTAGATTTCCAGCTCCTCGCTGTTCTAGGTCTTCTTTTGCGATTTCAAATCCATCATTTGTACGAACCATTGCCTGCAATCGCGGATTTTCTTTGTCGCGGCTTAATAGGACACAAAATGCTTGTTCGGTTCCACGTCCAACGCGACCACGTAGCTGATGGAGCTGCGCAAGTCCAAAACGTTCAGCGTTTTTTATAACTATAACTGTTGCATTTGGAACATTGACACCAACCTCTACGATGGTAGTTGACAATAATATATGGATACTTCCCGCTGCAAATTCGTCTATGATTTTTTTGATTTCATCAGGTTTCATCTTTCCGTTGATGCAACCTATTTTCACTTTCGGATATTTTTCAAAAAACGTTTTACACTTTTCATAGGTTTCTTCGAGTGAATCAACACCTTCAACTGCATCTGAAGCGGAAATCATTGGGCAAATCACATAAGCTTGTCTTCCGCATTGAATTTGTCGGTAGGTTGCTTCATAGGTCCGTTCCTCGTTTGTATACGCAATCGTTTTCACCGGTTTTCTGCCAGAAGGCATGGTTTTGATATTGTAAATTACTGTACTGTCTCCATAAAGAGCGAGGGCGATACTTCTTGGAATTGGTGTAGCGCTCATGCTGATAGCATGAGCACCTTCCATAGCCTTTTCTCGCAACAGTTTTCGTTGAACAACTCCAAATCTATGCTCTTCGTCCACAATTGTTAGTCCAAGGTTGTGAAAAACAACATCTTTTCCTATAACAGCTTGCGTTCCGATTACAACGAGCGCCGCACCACATGCAATTTGAGCATAAGCCTCTTTCTTTTCCTTGGCTTTCATTTTTCCGCTAATATAACATATTGGAATGTTGAATTTTCGAAGTTGCTCAGTGAATTCGTGGTAATGCTGTTCCGCAAGAATCGATGTGGGTGCCATAACAGCGGTTTGGAAACCTGCTTTTGCCATGACACAAGCCATTTCAATGGCAACGATTGTTTTACCACATCCAACATCACCTTGTACCAGTGCATCCAATCGTTTTCCACTCTCAATCGTGGAGAGCATTTCATGAACTGTATTGTGCTGGTCCGTTGTTAATGTATATGGCAATCCGGCTTCAAATTGTTTCGTGACAACTTGGCTGGTGGCTTTTGAAACAACTTTATCAGTTTCCGCTTTGCCTTGATATTTTCTATCAAGTAATCCCCATGCAAAAGGAATAAGCGATTCTGCTGCAATTCTTCGGCGACATCTAGCGACGGCATCTAGTGAATCTGGTTGGTGTGCGTCATTGAAAAATCCGTTTTCGTCTTCAATTTGAAGCGCCGCCCGCATTTCATCATCTATTGGGTCATTGACTGTCCTCGATGTGTTTAACAGTTCGAGACATTGTGAAATACAGGTCTTTAGATAGTCGTCACTCATACCGGAAATTTTCGAGTATATAGGGAGTGGCGTTTTACCTGACTCAATATTTGAACTAAAATAGAGTGGTGAGGTTATACCATAGCCAAATTTCTCATTAAATTCAAGTTTCCCGTAAAAGAAATATTGTTCACCTGTTGCAAATTGCTGTGCAAGATAGTTTTGATGAAACCATTTCACAGAAAACTTTAAACCGTTGTCAAGTTTTAAATTTATGGAGAGAAAATTCTTTGCATAGTCTGAATATATCGAGTCTACCGTTCCTACAAGTGCAATTTTTTCTCCTATGTGTTCTGGAAGTTCTTTTGCTGTTAGGATTTTGCTTCTATCCTCATATCTTCGTGGAAGGAATCTGAGCATATCCCCTACTGTATAGATTCCTTTATTCTGTAATTGCTTAACCTTCTTCTCTGGAACATCAAGAACATCTTCCAGAAGTACTTCTTTCACATTCAAGCTCTCACCACCTATGTTTTTTCGCTTCTTTATTTCTTTGATTTAATTATACCACGACGACAGACAATATAACAACCGTTTATGGTCACACGGAAAGCGCACTTCCCTCTATATCTGGTGTTGTTTGAGAATACGGGTAATTTCGTTTGTGGTATAATATAAATATATTGTCAACGCGAGGTGAAGTGCTTTGAGATTGTCTGAAGCTGTAAAAATCCAATTCTCTGATTTCACAAAGATGCCAGCATTCCGTGAGATATGTAATTATGCTGAACGTGCTGAATTGTGTTCGCAGCATCACATTATGGGTTCAGACGTTGATTGCATGGAATATGTAAAGCAAGCTGATTTTGCAAATGAAAAGCAAAAACAAGTGTGGGGTATTCCTTCACTTGAATTTGTGTTGTACTATATGTGTGACGGTGATAGGTTTGTTCCCTTCTCGTTGCTTGAAAATGCGGTTGGTAAGATAATTGATAAATACAATGTTCTTAGCCAAGACCATACACAAGGTCCTGTTGATGAGCAAATGGCAATGGCTGCTGTTTTGATGGTGACCATCGGATATGAGTTGCAAAAGTTATTTGTTCTTCGTTCTCAGGTAAAAGTACATCAACAAAAATTGCTGAATGTCGACTCTCCAAGCGCTCCCATTCGTAGACTTGCACTGCCTGACGAATATGCGAAATATCATATTGATATGGTAGATGAACAGGATGGTGTAATTTGTCGCGGCTTTCAATTTGAAAAATATTCTGCTTACTATGATTGCTTGATGGAAAAGCGTGATATTTCAATTCTTACGCCAAGGATGAAGGCTCTGCTTGATAGCAATCGAGAAAAGCAAAACGCTTTCTTAAACGACTTTGCGCCACATGTTGAATTGATTGATGCTGTTTATAGTGCTGGTTATGGTCGTTCTATCGTGAAAACATACGATATGATTCGTCGTGTTCCTATTGTTGGCATTCCCATTCCACCCCAATCTGCATAAAAAGAAGCCGCTTTCCTCAAAACGAGGAGAGCGGCTTCTTTTATTTGAATTAGATTGTGTGATACTTGTCTACTCCGGGAACTAATGCAAGGCTTCGTCCGTTATCCCAAGAAACGTGGATTTGTCCAATGCCGTCGATTAGCGTTACCGTACCCGCACTCCCCTCTTCAATTGGTTGGGGGTCATCTTCCATCTTGTCACATACAATTCGCATTCCAACTTTAACAGAAGAATCTCTACACACAAAGGATTTTGGTGCATTTTCCGGTTCAACAGAGTATGTATCTCCCATGCACGATTTAAATGACACGATTTTTGTGCCATTTTCCACCGTTGTGATAGCTTGGATTATTGGGGTAGTCTGGAACAAAATTTTCCCGCTTGTTTCGTAGAAGGTGATTCTGTGTGTGCTTGGATTCGTAGCAAAGCAAACTTTTTGCCCAATGTATTGTTGTGCAGAATCTCGGCTTTTACATCTGCGAAATATTCCACTTCCATTGAAGGTTGATTGCTTAGTCATCGTCTTCATAGCTCTCGCCGTTATCATATCCTCGTCATTCATATTGTTGTAGATGTCCACGATAAGGTCCATGACTTTTTCGTCGTTCATACTCATTCCTCCGTTACCCCGCCACACAGCCCCTGTGTGGGGCTTGTGCGGTTTGGTTGGGGGGAAAGTTTGTTGGCTTACATCTGCGCCTTGCCCAGAAGGTAGGCTTCCTCCATGGCTTTCTGGATGCCCCAAACGGGAACCTCGATGAAATCCTCGCTGTCGCAGCCGCGCGCTTCAAGGTCGCCTCGGTCTTCCACCGCCACCATCAGACGCTTTGCGATGTCCAGCAGGGCTTTCTGCTGCTTCTTGGTCATGGTCTGCTTTTTCATGTCAATGTACCTCGCTTTCGTTTTTGTGACTGTATATTACCGTCACGTCCCGCAGATACTCTAACAACTCTTCAACGGCATCCTTAATGCTCTTACCGTAGGCTTCTTTGAACTGCTCTTCCAAACGCATAAGAATTTTTTTCTCTTGTTCAGGCGACATCTGAACATAAAGTTCGAAATCTCCATCGTCTGTGGAATCATTCTGATAAATGATAAGGAGTTCGAGCTTTTTCTTTTCGTAATACCAGTTTGCATACAGATTTATCGTGTCATTGTTTGTATCCGTGTTCAGATTCAGCCCAAACGCTTTATCCACATCAAACTCGATAGGAATGAAGATACTGAGTTTTCCATTTACTTCATCTATCTGATATTCTTCGCCTTTATCGAGGGTAAATGACAAAACTTCATCTGTATTAAAAATTGCGACCTTGCCAAATTCTTTTAGCGAAGTTACGCAATTGTTGTGAGCGTCTTTATCTTTTTCCATCGGGACTTCTGCAACGATGATGTTGAAACCACCTTCTCTACTCACTCCATCCGGAGCTAAGTTGTAGGCGAAAGTGTAATTTTCGCCTTCTTTACTTTCATCCGGCATATAGGTAAAATCTGCAAAATTGGGGTCGCACACATAGGTGTTTCGCTGGAATTTTGCGAATTCGTCCGCTGCTTCATGAGTATTAAAAACTCTGAGTTCGTCTTGTTTGATTGCATCAATGTCAGGAATTCCTTCGCTTTCTTTGCATATAAGGTAAATATTCTGTTTTGTGTTGTTATCCATAGCACAATTCTGTCCTTTCTATGTAAATTTTTATCACGTTACTTGTTCGAAAAATTTTTCCGACTCTTCATCTGTAAATACAACGCCAAAGTAAGCAACTCTTCCAACAGTAGTTTCCCAAACTTTTACGGTACGTGTCATAGGCTGAACGACCCATGAATGCTGTCGCCAAAGACCATCTTCGCTTAGAGCATATCCGGTAGCAATGTTGCATCTGCCACGGTTTGCATCCCACAGGTAAGCCGCATTTTCATGGCAATGGTTGTTTTCTCCCTTTTTAAAGTATTTTGAACCGTAAAAGAATTGACCTCGGTTCAAGATTAACTCTGCATCGTCATCCCGCTGGTTGAGTAATACCTCATCACCACCAAAAGACAGAATTTTATCGTGAAGAGCTTTTAGGGTGTGCTTCATTTCATCGGTAAGCCAATACGCCGTTGCCTTTTCGTTGAATAGCTGCATTTCTTGTACGTTTTTCTTCCATTCTTCACTCATAGGTGTCCATTTGATTTGTTTTGCCACCATGTCAGGAGACGTCATCGGGGTTCGTGCATTCCAAGAGTATTTTTGATTTACCATATATGTTGTTCCTTTCCGCCTATTAAAAGGCATTACAATATTTTTCCGTCTTTTGTGACGAAATTCCTCACACAAACAAAATAGCAGCTTCTATGAAAGTTCATAAAAACCGCCACTGGTTACGGGTTATCTAAATTGATAATTGTTTATTTGTTTGTGCTTTTGTATTATACCTACAAAAAACAAACGCAGCCACGAAGAAGTTCGTAGCTGCGTTTGTTGAGTTAGTACGATTTTGGGGCTTGTACGATTGCTGTCACCTTTGTTGGTGCATCAAACGTTTGGGTGTCTTCAGATGACTTTTGTGTAATTTCAATGCATCGAGAGAGCATTGGCTTGATTTTACTCCATTGGTTGTTTGACAGCTTCATGTACGGCTCTGTCATTACAATGAATGCTTTGGCTTGAAATGCTCTCAGTGTAATATCCAAAAGCGCTCCGTAAAGATATGGATATTGGACTTGATTGTTTTTTACAACAGTCAATATAGCAATGATGGATGTTGAATTACCCTTTGCGTATATTACTTTGCCCAATCCGAATCTTTTTGAAGTTATTGCATCTTTGATTTTTGTTTCTACATCTGGATAGTCTTTAATAAGCGCTTGGATTTGCTCACTTTTCCACTCTTCATCTGAAGAACAAAAACAACACACAATTTTCCTTCCGGACATACTATTCGGGTCGAAGCTTGTCTTCCTTTCGGTAATCAATCTTCTACCTCGATGGCATTGGTTGCTTCGATGTGACCATTTCTAATGGCATACTGAATGGCAGAACCAATCTTTAAACCAATGTCGAGGTCATCGTTTGTAATGCCTTTGTTTACAGCGTCGATAGCTTCTTGGCTGCTTTCTGCCGGAACACATACCGTACAGGATACGGAAACAACAACATTATAATACATCATGATTTTTCACCTCAATCCAAGTGTTTAATATAGAAAATATCGTACCCCAGCTTTTCTTTTACCAGCTTCTGTACGAGTTTTCCGCCGTAGCTTTGGACTGTAACACTTTGGCTTACTGTCGGCATATTGATGCTCAGAATAGTGCTGCTTCTTCCAGCCTGACGAAGCAATTCGAAATCGTGATGCAGCTTCGTTCCTTTTTCCGGATACCAATTGAGCCAACCACAATCAAAAACACCTTCTTCGTCCTTGTGTTTCTCCTGCTTCAGAAGAATTGCATTAAGGTTTTCAGGCGTTGTCAGCATTACGTTAATGCTGTTAATCGCATCCTGTACCTCTTTTTCGAGTGTAGCCAGATTTTCATTGCCCATGGCACGGGCTTCTTTTGCATAGTTCATTGCTTCAGCGATAAGACCTTTCTGATTCACATTTTTTAGAATTGCTTCGATTTCTTCTGGCGTAATACTGTCGTCAATGATGTATTGTCCATTGTAATCGTTTTCTACCAGCGTGTTGCAGAAAATTGGCAATGCCAATCCCCATCCGTTGACAGAAACATTCTTTTTGTTCGAGATATATTTGTACAGCGGCGGGCAATCATAGTTGACCCATTCTCGAATAAAAGACCTCGAACGAGATAGGTTTGTGCAACGTTTGACCGCAGAGCTTGTGGAAAATTCATACCATACGATTTCGTTTTCGTTCGCATATCGTACATTATTAAGCGGTGGATTTTCCATCTGTGCAGCTTTTACAAGCTGTATGGCATCAATATTGTTGGCTTTAAGGACACTTTCCAAAAGCCAAGGATTCATTGCGGCATAGTATCCAGTGCCTTCGGAAAACATTGTCGCTTCCTTGATGCTACGTATATCTTTTTTGTATGCTCGCAATGCAGTGGTTGTGGGCTCCCATTCATCTGTATAAGGTCGAATAAAAGCCTTTGGCCCTGCTTTCGTATATGAAAATTTGATTTCCAGCTTCATGGTTTCTCCTTTTTTAGATGATATTTTCAAACAGCGTTGCAAATTCGTCGTCCGGCATCTGTGCTTCAGATTCATCCAAAGCAGATGCAATAGATTCGTTCGCAAGAAGTTTTCTTCCAATGAATTGTTCGATTTTATCGATGCTGTTTCTGGAAAGAAGTGCGTTGCGCAATACCTTCCAACGATACTTGCGAATTATGTTGTCAGGAGTGAGTTTGTATAACAATAGCCATTCTTTTGTTTGATGGCATACATCTTATCGGGTACATTGTCATATTCATCCTCTTGGCTCAGATGTTTTTTTGCGTAACGGTATTCTTTTGTATTTCGGAATTTTACTTTCGGGTGAGTACCGTCCGCCTCAACTCTCGTCACGCTTGAAATAATATAACCTTTGTTTTCAAGCTCAATGATAGCGCGGCACAAGTTGAGCAAAACAAAGCTGTCACTCATGAACTTTTCGTTTGGGTTATCAGCGTCAATGACGACAATGCGTGCATTGCCCGTCACAAACTTTACACGAAACACCTGTTCCATTTCTTTAATTTCGTACATTTACATTTTTCCTTTCTGCCATCCAGTGATGACGTTCAAATAATTACGTCCGTTTAGACGCTTGCCTCACACAAACAAAAAGCAGCCTTTGCAATTACTTACAAAAGCTGCTCCTGTAAAGGGTTATCTTAAAATTTTGATTTTTTGTTTGTGCCTTTCTATTATACCAACAGAAAAGCCGCTCACCCAAAGGTGAACGGCTAATTGTGTTATTGGAGGCTTAACAGCTTGTCAAGCCATTCTGGTCGATAAGTTCCAATAGGAAGAATTTGCCCGTTACGGTACTCCGCTACGAGCACAAATCCATTGTTGTTATCGAAGAATTTGGCTTCATCGCAGTATGGTAAAACTTTGAGGACATCCTCGAAGCGGTGAGAAAAGCGAGCTTCAACATCCTTAGCGGGGATATTGTGTCCCCCACGTTCTACACGATTTTGAATTCGCCGTATGCTTTCTTCTGCTGTATCCAAACCAACATAATAGAGACGAATATAATATCCCGCCTCCTTTGCTCGCCTGCAAAGACGTTTTGGATATCCGCCAGAGAGCGTTGTTTCCTGCGTGAAATTTACTCCATCTTTCAAAGCAGTTTCAATGCGTTCAACAGCGAGTTTTCCGCCTTCGTATTCGTCGTTTCCACATTGAGCAGTCAGTTTGTCAGGGTCAACCACAATACCTAAATCGTTGCGTTCAGAGCGCAAAGAACCTGTTAAACTGGACTTTCCGGCTCCATTTACTCCGCCAATTAAAGTATATGTTTTCATGGTATCACCTCATTTCCATTATACAACATTATTACGCAAACCGCAAATTTTCATTGCGCGTATCGGTATGATTATTGGTTCAGCAATGCCAAATCAATGATTTGGAAGTTTGCCCTATGAATATAGAGCGCCTTATCATCAATCATCAATTTGGTGGTTTTGGGAAGGTCTTCGCAAACCTTCCAATATACGTCTTTTCCGCTGTATGCGCAAATAGGATTTCCCAACTGGCTCTGAATAACAACAACTACGGGCTTACCAAAGGCGTTTTTGTATTTATTCACGACATTCGCAATAATAGTGTTGTCTCCAATGCTTCCATCTGTGCTGCTGTTGATGTCTTGCATTTGGAAATTCACATCTGGTTCAAGACCTTTTTGTGTGAACAATACAGTAGAACCGCAATTACTAATTTGGCAACCATCGATGGTGATTGTAACAACGGAGGATAGTGTGTTAGTGTACCCCCAACTGTCACCGTTGTATGTTCGTTCACGAATGATGTTGCTATTCATATCAATTTTAGACCCCGAAACAGTCATGAACTTTTGACCGTCATTGGAGTAAAACTGGCATTCATACGTGTGGCCCGTAATGCTTCCGTTCAAGTCGTTGAAATCACTGTCAACCTTTGCGCAAGAACATAGGCTGGCAACGATGGCAATGGTGAGCAAAATGCTCAGAATACGATGGGTAATTTTTCGGATTTTCATGATGCGGCATTCTCCTTATTTTTGTTTTCGATACTTTCCAATTTCGAATTAAATTCGGCAATTTTCCGGATGTCTTCACGAGATAAAGCAAATACAAGTTGAGAGTTCCAGCCAAAGTCAGTTGAAACAATATACTCGTCTTTCTTGTTTTCGCTTTGAGTAATTGTTACCATTTTTTCTTCCTTTAGGCGTGCGTGCTGATGTAGGTGTTGTTTAGCAGATTGAAACCACAATCCTGATAAGTGTCCATTGCATACCACTGATTTTCCAAAGTGTCATACAGGTAACCATACTCTATATTACCATCCTTCAGCTCTCTCCAGAATTTTTTCTTTGCGTCGGTACTCACATCGTCTGTATTAACAGACATGTGGCCAATATCAAGGGGCTCTTTTCTGTCGCGATGATATGCGGTTGTAACGCCGCCTTTAGGTCCCTCTCGTACAGGGTTTTTGAACGAATGTTCCTCTCCTTCATCTGGAGCCAAGCGTTCACGAACCATCGAGATGTCACCGAGATTTACAAGCGCTGTTGCCAGTTCTGGGGTGTTGTAATGTTCCAACAACATTTTCCCAAGATAAGACGGGTAACCATCCGAATGGTTATATACATACTTTAAAGTTCCAGTGTTTTCTACCACACCAATAAATGCGTGCGTGCTCATAAATTACATCCTTTCTAGTGTTGTGTTTTACTCGTAGTGATGGGTTTTGCGATAGCTTTCAAACCCATTCATGTCCATGGCGTGCTCTTTCGCCCACGGCATAAAGATAAGCGCATCGTCATCAGCAATCTGATGTGCGTGCAAATATGCCATAACTTGCTGCCCGGTTTCAAGCACGTCCCAGTGCTGGCGGAATTTGTTATCCGTCCAACAAACGGTATAGAATAAGTTTTCGCCTTTACTTTTCGGTTCGACCTTTTCTTCGGATACCGCTGCACTCTTAGGTTTTCTCCCTCGTCTGCGTTCCTTTTTTGTGGGCTGATTCATCTGCATGAACCTTTTTAGTTCATCTGGGGTCATTACGAAATCATCTGCATCCGGTGTATAGATTTTTACACTGTTTTCGTCTTCGCCTTCAAGTTTCTGTCTTTTGAGACATTCCTCGATAAGATGCGTACTGTTGATTCGTTCCCAATGCTGTTTTTTCTTTTTCTGCCATAACACTGTGTACATGGCAAAACTCCTTTCTACTGCTGTATTGCGGTTTACATAAATTCCATCATTTCTCAGATGGGCTATTGCACAAAGAAAAGCAGACAACCTTGTGACCACCTAGTTGGTTTTAAGACTGTCTGCTTCTGTGAATATTAGCTGAACATATTTTGAGTTAGCATACCTTGTGCGGTTGCATTATACCAACAATGTAATTCAAGTTAATGTTCGTGCTAAAAATTTTTATGTTATCTTTCGTTAAGTAGTTTCGTTGATGAAACCAAATCACAAAACACAACGAATCTTTGTGTTGTGTTACCCCACGCATCGAACGGATAGCATGTGTATAAGACAACTCCTTGTTTTCCTGTATTTGCGCACCAAACTCGGAGTGATTCACCATCGTCGTTACAAAAATCTGTTTGTTCGTCGTTTTGATTCCATACTTCGGTTTTTTCAACCCTGTAAATGAATTGCCCATAAGATGGAGAATCCAAAAGGAGCTCATCACCTGTTTTTATATATTGCAGTTGCCAGAATGATTGGTAGTTGTGGTCTGCAATGAAAGCATACTCATTTGATTGCAGTGGCAGAGGTTCATCATCCAACGGTGCGAATATTAACGCTGTATTTTCTTTATCGCAAATTGATTGGCTTATTCCATAGGAAAGATTGACGTGTAAATCTATTGCGTCACAGTTCAATGTTCCAATGTTTTCCTCTTCAACAGCGTTTGCCGGGTCATTGGTTGTTGTCGTTGTAGACAAAGTGTACGGAGCGACTGTTGTAGGTCTCTCATATTGTGGATGGATATGTCGCGCTACACCTTTCACAATGGCAATACTTGAAGTGACCATAACGGCTATGCAAATTGCCATTAAAATTGAATACCGTTTCACAGCAGATTTCCTTTGTTTTGAGAGATGAGATACTTAATAAGCGAAATGACTGCAATCAGGCATCCGCCGATTGTAACGCCAATCGTTGAATACAGAATAATGGTCATATTTTTTCACCTTCAAAAACGTAATTACGATTTTTAGCCCGCGTAGCCCTCTTCGTCTTTATTTCCCATGCGATGACCATGTACGGGGTCGATAGGAATTTCAAATTCACCATCAGATTCTTTGATTGCGTTCTTAAATGCCGTCAATTCAACCAAAAGTTGGTTGACTTTTGCAAGCACTTTATCCGCGTTATCTTCATCAGCACATTTATCCAAACGTGCTATTTGAGCAACCGTGTCCTGATTGTTAAGAGCTTTGATTTGCTCTGTCATATTAGTTACTTTTTCAATGTAGTTTATTCTAGTTGTGATTCGTGGGTCTACATAAGATGTGGTTACTTCCGATTCTTCTGTTTCTTTTGGTTGTTTGCCGGATTTCTTTTCTGTTTTTGCTTTTGTGCTTTTTTCTTTCTGGTTATTTACTGCATTTGTGATAACAGCTTGTTTTTCTTCTTCTGTTTCTGCAGATTTAAATTCATCAAACAAGTTATCTTGTTCATCTTCATCCATATCTGCGATTACTGCTGCATCGCCTTTTCCGATTTTTCCTTTGTCTAGTTCGTCCGTGAAATCTTCGTTGAGATTTTGCCCAATTTTTCGATTTGTGCGAATTGTGTTTCCGCTTCCTGAGTAGACATCGGTAGCTTCTTTTAATGCCTGTTTTTCTGAAATTCCAAACTCGGCTTTCAGGTTATCCATATAACGATTGGTTGCTTTTCGAAGTTGTTCCTCATTTCCACCTGAACTACGTGCCTGTAAATTGGAGGAATCCATAATAATTTCCTCTTGGCGTTCTGTTAGTCCCGTGTACACAAGAACATGTACAGTCCCCCACTTTTCTGGTTCACTTTCATTCAGTTTTTGGAGAGCTTTAAATCTGCGTTCTCCCGCCAACAATTTGTACTTTCCATTTTCTTGTGTTGGTACAACAACGAGGTTGTGTAACAAACCGTTACGCTTAATGTCTTCTGCTAATTCATCAATGTTTATCATCTGATAATCATTTTTTGGATTGCAAATTATGTCTGTCAGTGCGACGGTTTTATATTCGGCTTTATTGTGTAGGCTCGAAATCTTTGACGATATAGTGTTTTCCAAGGATTATTCCTCCCTTGTCCATTGGAGATATTTATATTACTATACCTACTTTTTTTGATTTCACCTCTTTTTTGTTCGTGAAAACAACAAAAAACCTCCGGCTTGTATAGCCGGAGGAATTGCACTTAACGCAGGTAATTATATGCCGCATTCACACGCTGATTGTATAACTCATACGTGGAATTAACGCCATTGTAGATATTTCCGCTGGAAATCGAAACATTGTATCCAGCCTCTGCGTGACAGAAGAACGTTGATAAACAAGTTTCTACGTTTTCGTTGGAAGTGAGCGTTTCGTAAACGGGATATGTATACCCGGCGTTTTGGCTGTATACGGTTTTCAGTTCTTCAATGAAGAATTCGATTTGCCCGTATGCGGTGGTTGCATCCAATCCGTTGGCTGCACACCAGTTAAAGAGGTCATTTCTTCTGGTTCCTGTCCATTGGAGTAGACCGTAACCACCATCATATGGATTCTCAGCAGTCGGTTGAAGACCACTTTCCATGGACATACACCCCATAACTGCTGCCGTACCCGCATTTGTCAATCCAGCATCACGCAAAGCTTGATAAATCGTGTCGGTAGTGCTGTTGGAGTTGGTATCTGGTTTTTCGTCTTTGAATGGCTCGGTTCTGCTAAAGTTTACGATTTCGTACAAAGAACGTTGTAGTAAAGAATTTTCGGTTTTTGTTTCAGATTCTCTTGCCGTTTCTGTGGTTGCTGGGTAAAATGTTGCAACATTATGTTCGTCAACTGCTGCTGCGTGAACCTCTACTGGAGAAACCCACGCAAACCACAGCAATGAAAACAACATGCCTGACATACAGACAAGTGTAACATCAGCATTTTTATGCTTGCTTTTATACAATTTTCAGTCCTTCCCATTGGTTGTAAAAGCTTCCAATGCTTTGTTTTTCTTTTTGCGCATTTTAGCATACTTTGGTATTATACCAAGTCTTGCTTTAATCGTCGCACTCCTTAAAAAGCAGCGGTACAACGACCCAATTTGCAGGATTTTCGACGATTTTTTCGATATCATCGCTATTCGGAAATACTTTTATGCCACTGTCGGTTATCGTTGCGATAGGTGACTCCAAGTTGAAGGTGTTGTCCATCATCTCGAAGGCAGACCTCATAACACACGATTCCACCGAGTCCATTTCAATGTATTTGATAAAATCTTTGTTGAATGGATATCCGTAGATAGAACTTTTCTTTAAGAGAGCAGTAGCCATTTCCCGGCAATCATCTTTCATTCCTTGCGCAAAGTAAAACAGTTCTTTCGGAGTTGCAGCACCAAAGATTGCATTCTCACGGTCATCATCACTCGGTTCCCAATCTGTAACAATGCGGTAATGACCATCAGAATCAACAGGTTCATCTCCAAGAGCTTTAATTACCGCTTTGTATACTTCTTCAAGAATTACATCTTTCCATTCCTTAAATTTGATGTTTGTAAAAATCTCGTTTAAGACTTTCGGCTTATTTTCCAATATTCCGGAAATCATACTGTCAAGATTTTTGCAAGACGAAGGCATTGCAAGAATCCTTTTTGCTGCATCGTTTGGGTCGTAGATACTAAAAACGCTAAAATCAACAAGAGTATTTGCTTGAATTCCGCTCATTTTTTTCTTCCTTTCTTATCTCACTTATTCATAAAAGCGGCACACATTGCAAGGATTCCCGCTTCCGTTGAGCTTCCTGCGTTTTCTGTGATGTTTTCAAGTAAATTTGAAAAGTCATCACCAGCGAGATTCCAACTTTGAGGATTTTCCTTGACAAACTTGTTATCATGAACAACAATCATCGGGGCTTCCTCAATACTTTTAATAGAGTTTGTGTCTCCCCTGTTTAGAGCAATTTCTTTTGCTTTCGCAATCGCCTCTTCTCTCTGGTTAGCTGCAAAATATCGACTGCTTGGCACGTTTGCATTGTAGCCCATTTCAATAAACAGTGCCGTACTTGCATGGTTGTGACCCAAGCCGAACGTAAAAATACCATACATCGGTTCCGTCGTCTTGCGATACAATTTTCCATTGCAAATTAAGTAATTTTTTGATTTGTTGTGGATAACCTCTTCGATTTTTTCTGTCTCCGTGCGGAATTTGTAAATTTCCCAATTAGCCGGAGTCAAAAGATATGCAATGTAATCTTCATCGCAAGGCGTGAGGTCATACCAACTTTTCCGGGCATGGTGCTCAGAATACCTGTCAAGCTCCCATAATGCGCCTTCGAAAGCGTAAATGTGCCTTTTTTCATAAATCGGGCACACATATTCGTCTACGGTGAATGCCGGGACCAATTCGGAGGCTTTCACCTCTTTTACCTCTGCTTCGCAGCTCTTTTTCGCATCGCGTGAACGATATTTGCGGCAGCGAGGGGTCGGTAAATACAACTCGGTATATTCGTACTTTACGTTCACTTGCATTTTTTGTCTCCTCTCAGAATGTTCTGAATGTTGTCAACAATTTTTTTGTTCTGCACTTCTGTTGGTTTATACTTTTCAAGGGCTTTTTCCTTAAGAAGATTATTGAAGTAAGAAAGGGCATGACGTGCAGCCATTCCGGAAACAGTGTTGTTTGTTCCAAATGCGTTAATGTTACACATTGTTGGGAGCATTCTGAACCAGTTTTCCATTTCGCCAACAAAGTGCCAGCATTCCATGCCGTACAGTGCTGTCTGATTGCCATCCTCTTTTCGTTCCTGTTCTTCTTCAATGTCGCTACATGGGACTATAGCATCAATTGAAAGAAGATATTTTTCGAACACTTCAACAATACTGGTTGCTGTTTCTTTAATGGTAGCTTCGCTCGTTGGATTATTTTTGTACATCTGTTTTTCTCCTTTTAACGAAGCATATCGATGATTTTTGTGGCAAGAACATCATCAGTTACAAAAATGTTCCGCCCATTTATGCCAAGACCGATTGACGAATAGTCTCTTTCATTTTCCGCATAACGTACAAGGTCTTTGTCAGAAATAGGCTGATAGACACTTTTTTCCGTATTCACATAAACGCAGCGCTTGTTGAAGATGTTCGTAATGTGTCCAGAACAACCAACCTTTTTACCATTGATTGCAATATCATGCAGATTGTGAGTCAACATCATATCTTCGCTTTCTTTTTCAAGTTTTTTAAGCTCGTTGAGAAGCTTTCTGGACGTATAAGGTGATTTTTCCATAGTTTTTTCCTTTCTTTCGCTTTTGTGGTGCGACGATAAATTGTTGTTCCGTCCTTTGTGACGGTTTGCATCACACAAACAAAAAAGCGGCCTTTACGATTTCTCATAAAGGCTGCTTTTCGATGCAGGTTATCTTCAAAAAAATTCTTTATCGTGTTTGTGCTGATATATTATACCAACTCTATACAACAGAAAAGAGCCGTTTCCGAATAGGAAACGGCCCAGTTGATTATCTTAAACTTTAAACATGTGCCATTCCATTCCTGTGAAGAACTTGGCATTATAGCTCTTCACGTATCCAATAGCTAATGGATATCTTTCGAGTGGAGTGTTGTTAAAGTTTAGAGTTCCGCCACTGCCTATAATTTTTTCTTATCGGGGTCGACAGTGTTTTCAAAGACTTTTCTCACAAGTTAAAAATTGCCCAATCATAAACGGGAGTTCCTTCACAGAACGACGCATACGAAAGTGGCGCACCCTTATCTGTGCTATATTTGTTAGCGCTAACAAATACTCCGTATTCATCAATCCCGCTGTTTTCATCGTCAACATCATCTGCAACAAAATCTATGCCATGAGTTGCATTTACTTCTTTCACAACATTTTCCTTTAGCGCTTGATATGCTCTGTCAAAAGAATCGAATGTGTTGAGTATACTCATTTGACCGTACTCGATATTTTTTACAAGCAGAAACTTGAACTCGTCATTGACGCAGAAGATTCCCCAGTCTGTACTTTCTTCATCACAATCAATGCTTGCAGATGCAGCAAGATTGTTGTAATTCAAGCTGTTTAAGTTGTTTGCTGTACAAATTTCAGCGTGATACGAATCCTCTCCATGGGCGGCTTTTGCAGAATCAATTTTCTTTGCTACAGCTTCCTTCATCTCTGCAAGAGCACTTTTAAACGTGTTATGCACAGAGACAAGATTCATTGGTCCATAGTGTTCAACTTTAATGATTACAAACGTTCTAATCACCTTACCTTGCAATTTCTCTTGGATATTCTTCGTCGATTCGGCGAATTCTTTCCTGAACCTGACGATGTGATGGATGTTTTCCAGTAAGTAACTCATCCAAATACTTGGAATAAGAATCACTGATTCGTTTTAAGAAGTTTCCGCTTCCATCAGGTCCATTCTTGTTCATGCCCATTGCCTGAACACAGTGTCCACGGTAGTAAACTTTAACGATAAAAGTTCCTTTCATGGATTTAACGTGCAGGCTGAAATCATCCTTTCCCATAAATTTACCATCCTTTTTATTGGTATTTATGCCATGATTTTCTTACACTGAACATCCAGCAGCGTCGAGGCAATCGGGTATTTTGCAATATACTTTGCCTCCGCTTCCGCCTTTGTTTTTTCGCAAATTCCAATCAGGAAACGCTGCGTGGCAATATTCCAAATTCCATACATCATGCCTCAGCCCCTTTCTCACTTTTGCTTTCAACAGCCTTGTTCCAGAAATTCTCATCCATTGGGATAGGAGTGAGGATGTACTGTGTGTCCTTGTCAAAGATGTCATACCCACCATCAGGTGTGCCTTTGACCGTTGCGGCAGCGTAAACATCCTCCTTCATGTGAAGAATTTTCTGAAACATGTCTTTGGGAGCATTTGCATCTGCTGCGAGCAGATATTTTCCGAGAGCCGTAGTTTCACCATCACGAGTACGTTTTACATTGTACAGTTTTTTGTTAAGCATAAAATTTTCTCCTTTTGCATTGAATTTATAGTGATAGTAGGACGATTATTCGTTCTCAAGTTCTATACCCTTTTCACGTGCAACAGCATCAATGGCATCCGAAATTGCTTCGTTCTCCATCTCGCCCATACGCGTGAAGAGGTTGTCCCAATCAACTTTTTCGTTTACACAACGTACAAAGTTATTGTATGTACCGCTTGCCTTCAGCAACTCAACGGTTTTGTTGTAGCAGCCAGAATTATCAAGCTGATGCATGATGTCGTCGGTACGGTTGATTTCAAAGTTGTCTTCCATCTTTTGTTCCTTTCTGCCTCTTTTGAGGCACCAGTATATTTCCGTCTTTGTGACGGTTTCCCTACACAAACCATAAGGCAGCTTTTGTGTGCATTTTGGTACGCATAAAAGCTGCCTGTGTGGTCGGGTTTTCTTAAGTCTTAAATGTGAATTTTATATGGTTTGTGCGTTTGTCATTATACCAACTTTAAGACTTTTACCTTTTCTAACTGTTTTGCTTGGGAATCTGACTTGTCCCAACAATTTTGTGACTATCAAGGATGCAATCGCTTACATGATGTTCTCGCCGAGATATTTGTCGGTACGAAGGAAATCGTAGTCTTGCCTGAAATTCTGTGGCTGTCACGACTCTCCACTTTCCTCCTCAGTCGAAATCAAGAAGATTTTCTTGGAGAAAGTTACAAACACACGATATTCTGTATAAAATAAAAAGCTGCTCACCCTGTGGAGGGTAAGCAGCAAACATGTTAGGATTTAGTAAACAGGGATGTCCCCTCGAACGGATTCAAGAGTCCCGGCTTGTATTTAGAGCGAACGTACTCTGCGATTTCAGCGTCCGGCATGGTGTTCAGAATATCAAGCCAGCATTCGGCATTGATTCCCATAAGACCACCCATGCCAAGTGCATTTTCACAGAGCTTAATGTCAGAGGCAAATGCGTTGTGAAATTCACAGGACTCCGCAGCCTTCACGATGCGTTCAAAGTCGTACATACCGAGACCTCCTCTCACAGACACATTGTTTTGAGGTCATCCTCACTCAGAACGGGCACGCCCAGAGCGTTTGCCTTATCGAGCTTGGAACCGGCAGCTTCACCTGCAACGAGATAGCTCGTCTTCTTGGAGACACTTCCGGAGACTTTGCCGCCATGCGCTTCGATATAAGTCTTGGCTTCATCGCGGCTCATGGAAGGCAGTGTACCGGTAATAACGAATGTCTTGCCAGCGAGCGGTCCAGACTCATCATTGGCACCTGCCGGAGCATGATAGTCAAGATTGACACCAGCATCATGCAAGGTATTGACTTCCTGCTTAAACTCCGCGCTGGAAAGCATCGCATCGAGTGCAGCATAGATAGCGTCAGAGAAACCGGGAATGTTGCACTCCTTGATGGTATCTACATTGAGCGTGGACAGTGTCAGAAGGTTGCCGTTTGTAGTCTTGCACTGAGTAAACAGCGCACGAGCAACATGACCGCCGATGAGACGGTAGCCAAGGCCCTTGAGGACGCGGTCTGCATTCTGCTCCTTGGATTTTTCGATGGCAGCAAGAACCTTTTTGGCAATCTTCGCGCCATACATGTCTGTCAGTTTACCTTCCTCCTCATAGAGCCAGTACAGGTCAACGGGGTTCTCAATGAACCGGCTGTCAACCAAGTCCTGAATCATCTGAGGACCAAGTCCCTTGATGTCCATGCAGGGTTTCGAGGCAAAGTGAATGACACGATTCACGGTCTTTGCAGGGCAGGTGTCGTTTGTGCAGTACAGGTCCACAGAACCGTTGACGGGCTCGATAGGCGCACCGCAAACGGGGCAGACCTGTTTTGCCATGTCATAAGGCACAGCGTCTGCAGGACGCTTTTCCAGTTCTACCATTGTGATTTTCGGGATGATGTCGCCGGACTTATGCAGGACGATAGTATCGCCGACGCGGATGTCCAGCGCCTTGATGAAGTTGGCGTTGTTGAGCGTTGCACGCTCCACACGGGTTCCGGCAAGCTGCACGGGGTCAAAGACCGCGACAGGAGTGACGCGACCAGTACGACCTGTCTGCAACTGAATGCTGCGCAGGATAGTCCCCTTTTCTTCGGCGGGATACTTGAACGCCACAGCCCATTTCGGGGTCTTGGTGCGCTCCCCCATCTTCTGGCGAATGTTCAGCTCGTTGACTTTCACGACTGCGCCGTCAATGGGATAATCTACATCGTAACGGGTATTGCCAATGTGTTTGATGGCATCAAGCACAGCGTCTGCATTATCGCAGTGCGAGAATCCCGTGGTCTTGAACTGGCAAACCTTGTACAGGTACTCAAGTTGGTCGAAATGGCTGTCGCCAAACTGGGCAGCGTCACCGTCGTTCACGGACTGAACATTGAAGATGAAGACCTGAAGGTTACGCTCACGAGCAACGGCAGGGTCTGCCTGACGCAGAGAACCGGCAGCGCAGTTGCGGGGATTGGCGAAGAGCTTCTTTCCTGCTTCTGCCTGTTTTGCGTTGGTTGCATCAAAATCTTTTTCGGACATGTAGCACTCGCCGCGCAGCTCAATTTTGTTAATGCCTTTCGGGAGCTCAATGCTGTAAGGCAGGCAACTGAGTGCAGCGACATTCGCTGTCACATCTTCCCCGACATGACCATCGCCGCGAGTCGAAGCCTGAACCAGATGTGCATAGGAATGAGAGAACTTAGAACGCTCATAGACCAAAGACAAGCTCAAGCCGTCGATTTTACGTTCCACGGAGAAGGTTGCATCGGGATATTCGGTTTTCACCGAATTTACGAAGCTGCAGACTTCCTCATCGGAGAACACATCGAGCAACGAGAGCATCGGTACGCGGTGTTCAACCGGAATTCCAATAACACGTTTTCCTCCTACTACTTGTGTGGGGCTATCGGATGTTATGAGTTCAGGGTGCTCATCTTCGATTTTTCGAATTTCGTGCATCACCTTATCATATTCTTCGTCGGTGACAACCGGAGCATCCTGTTCGTAATATGCTGCGCTCCACGCTTTTGCTTTTGCACAGAGATTGTTATAGGTTTCAATATAGTTACCCATAATTTGTTCCTTTCTGTCTGAAAAAGAGCGACTAGCTACTGCCAGCCGCTCTTATTATACTATGGTTTTTCTCAAATTTTCATTTCGAGCGCAACTTTTTCTTCTGCGCTTTTATCGTTCATTCCATCGACGAGAACGTAAACGTCTGCGTTCTTTAGAACAAGTTCTTTTTCGTGCCAGTCAGTTTCTCGACGAATCCTCTCCGGCAAAAGACGAAGCGCCTGCTTTTTGAGGTTGTCGATTTTTTCTTCTGTGGGGTACATTTCTTGGCTGAAGGTAAAGTCTGCAGTTTGGTACGTTGTAGTCCATGCACGAATCTCTACCGTTACGGTGCTTTCCGAAATGTTGTAACCTGCAAACGGAATCAAAGACTCACTCAGTTCCCCAATTCTCGCATTGAAGAGATTGGTTATACGAGCAAGTTCCTTTTGGTAGATTACCTTTGCTTGTCGCACCTGTTCACGGTAGCATTTTACGCAGTCTTCAACCGTGTAGAAGATGTTTACAGATTCACCCGTATATCCCCGATAGCCTGTATTATCCATTGGAGCAATCACCTTGGACATAATATGACCGTTCTTTACAGGTCGGAAATAAATAGGAGAATAATAAATTGTCTTATTCGTCTCCTTGGCATCTGTTACCACCACCGGAGTGGGCTCAATTCCACGAATTGGTTTTTTGGTTGGGTCTGCGTTTGCTCGATAGTCGCAAATCCAAACCATCTTTCCCGTAATGTTTTCCAGCCCTTCCGCGTAATCAAAATCCGCAAGAGATTTCGTCTGCTGAGGTCCTAACACACGGTTATTTCGCCAAAGGGTTACATTGTTATTTTGTAGATATTCTTCGAGTTCCATCAGGGCAATTCCTTTCTTTGAAAAGATATTTTGTATGATAACAAGACCATCGCAACTATGAAAGCACTGCTTTTTACGTTACAGAAACAGTTTCTGTAATCGTCACCTTTTTTACAGAACATTTTGCAAATGTATCATGGAACTGATTGGTTGTGTAATTGCTATGTAGCAAAAACTCTTCTGCTTTTTCGGCTGTTTGAAAATGCTCCGCCGATTCGTGATATTTGCCAAAATAAGGGTATCCACCTGTCATCTTGTCGTAAGAGAAAAATTCTCCATTTTTGTTTGCAATGACATAGTACGTTTTTGTGGTGAACATGTGTATTTTTTATCCTTTCTTATTTGATTTCATGATGTGTATAGGTGTTTCCATCATCACATTCAATCAATACCTGCTTTGGATTGTTTGGATTTACATATGCATCCAATACACACATATGTTCTCCAGTTTCTTTGATTACCACTTCATCTTCGTTATGAAGATTTTTCGCATTGTTAAATGTCATAGTCTTTGTTTCCTTTCTCCATTGCGTAAGGGGTGGGAGTACGTCAAAACACAGCGTCCAGAACCGTTTCGGCAAAGATTGCATAATGGTCCAGATAAGAAGCGAGTTCGCTGCGCCCTATATCCCGGTCACGCACTTGTTGTACAACGAGTTTGGCTACATCTGTGGGAAGATTATATTCTGCTGCAACAACGTCCGTAACATCATCGTAGAACTTTTCCCACAGTTTGTGGACTTTGTTTTCGCGACGAGTGTACTGGCTGCGGATGATTCGATTTTTATTCGCAATCATCTTGTCGACATTCGGGTCATCTCCATACAGAGGAAGAATCGGGTTCTTCTTTTTGTAGGCATTGAGCTCCTGCATAAGATTGTCTGCCTCTTTATTGTAGGATGCTTCCAACTCTTTGATTTTACTTTCAACTTCGTATAAATCCATACATTTTTCTCATTCCTTTACAAATTCGGTTGGCAAAGCTTTGGCTTTGTTGGTACTTTTATTTTGCATTTCGGCGTACCATTTGCGGATAAGTTCATCCGGCAAGACCGCCGCTGCTTTGTACTATCCTGATGGGCAAATCGTCCATCTGCCTGTGATACTTGCAAAATTGGATGTTTTACGTAAACCACCCATTTTCGCAAATACCCCTGTGTTACTTTTCTTTTCCTTTCAAAGCTTCGATGACAACTTCTTCGTAGTTCTCAATGGCACAATAGATATCGGTAAAGCCATTTGCATGACCATACTCATATGCTTTCTCCCATAGCAGCTTTGCTGCTTCATGACTGATAAGGACAGAAGATGCACTTTTTATATCCATTCGGATGAGCGTGAGGATATCAACCATGACATCCGAAATGGCTTTGTTGCGGTCAGCCACAAGTTTGGTTACTTCATCGTTCCATTGCTGCTGAAGCTGCCGCACCTTCTTTTTGTTCCAATCAAGGGAGTGTGCGCTGCTGATGATATCACCAGTTTTGGGGCGCTTGGTTTTTGGGGTCGTACGCATATTCCATGCGGCTTCCATACGAATCTGCAGATTTTTCCAACTACTGTCCATGTTTTGTTTCCTTTCTGTCCTTTAATCCATGATTTTCGACACGCTCATATCATACCTATTAAAATGACTGATGTAATCGAAAATCGCATTCGTTTGTGCTTTTGTTGCCCGTTTTGTTTCGTCCATGTCAATGAATGTATCTCCCATCGATGGGTTTCTAATAGCAATCCAACCCTTCTTATAAAGATAATCAAGGGCTTTTCCGTAGCAATCATACATCATATCAAGTGTTTGATTGTCGGTAAGATTAAACTCCTTCTGCTTTTCTTGGATGATACGACCTGCAATTGCTGTATGTCCGCCAAATTCACAGTTGTACCATTTCCCGTCCGGAGAAATCAAGCCGTATTCAGAGAGAAACTCATTGTCATCGTTTCTATCCTTGTTTACGAATCGCTTATAAAGATTTTGTCTTCGTTCAACCTTCTGTCCTTTCAGATTTCTGTCAATCCAGTCTGACAGCTTTTCCCAAAAGTCCGAGGCATAAAATTCCGCAGAATCTACCTGTGGTGGAAGTGGTGCGCCATTGAGTTCAACGATAAGGTCGGGTCTGCTCAGTAACCATGTACCACCATAAAACAAGTCATCAGTTTTCTGTTCTTTTTGACCGATGTAATTGATGATTCCGTCATAGCTTCCATCAATCCATCCTTTCTCAATGCCTTTTACAAGCATTTTGTAAGGGGTTGTCATAGAAAACCTATCGACGTAGTTTAACGGGTTGGCAATCATATCGTCTTGGATTTTGTCCTTCAGTAGTTTTCGACGCAGCTCCTCGATTTTTTTACTGATGGGTCGCACATTTTCGTTGTCATCAACAAGTTCGAACTCATTGATTCCAACTAATTTTTTGCGACCTTCAATAATGTCTTGGCAAGTAACACGCTTCTCTGCATCAGAACCACCACACATACAACTCATCAAAAGTTCTTCGGATTTTTCGTAAGGTTTATCTTCATCCCAAAACCAGCTCCTTGCAACGTTAGTGATAAATTCGCCTTCGATGCTGAAATGAAGTTCATCCATTAGTAGTTCGCTCCTTTTTCATCTTCTTAAGTCCTTTCTGCTGCAGATAGCAGCTTTTGTATATTTCGCCTTTTGTGGCGATTTCCTTACACAAACAATAAAGCGACCCTCATGATTGCTCATAAAGACCGCTTTTTCTTCTGCAGATTATCTTAAAATTGGTTTTTTACAGTGTTTGTGCTTTTGCATTATACCTACAATTATCAGTTATTGCTTTAATGAAAAAGACCGCTCACCCGATATGGTGAACGGTCTTTTTTATGCTAGAAAATATTTGGCTTATTTGGATTGTTTATATGTTTTACCATCGGTTGTGTGAATTACCCATCCGATACTCGCTTCGTATACCGCATTGAAGAGATTCGCGTAATTAAACCCGCCATCAAACATCTCGTAACGAAAAGAAATATCCATCCAAAAACTTGGTTCGGATAACACACCGTTGCAGTCCTTATACGTGATTTCTCTCGTAGGATTCCAGTCAGTCCAGTGAGCTCGGTTTCTATAGAGACTTTTCAGTTTTTCGTTTAGCATGTCTTCGTCATACGTTACTTCTCTACTAAACCCAGAACCGAAAACTGTCAAGTGAACGTCTCGGTAAGTGTTTTTAAACACACCGCACTGTTCTCTTAGGTTCTCCTGCCATCCGATTTTCACGTACCCTGTTTCGGAAAGCTTTACGTCGGGCTTTTGTTCCCTTCCAATGCCATACGTATTCCTCACAAAGTCCAGAAGCCATTCCCAATCAATCTCGTTAAAAAACGATTGAGTTTCGCTTGTGTCAAGGTTAGTTGATTTTGTTACCATTTTCATAGTTTTTACTCCTCAATACCCAAAATCCGACGTTCCTCAGGAGAAAGCTTTTTCAGGATTTTTTGCCGTTTTTCCTCTTCGCTCTCTTTTTCGGTAGAGATATTTACACTGCTAAATAAGCGCCCTTTACGAACATAGACGGGACGGTCTTTAAGCACCTCTTTGAAAGCTGCAACGATACCCTCATTGTCCATGTCCCAAGTGTTCGACCCGATATCGAAAGAAATTTCTACGGATTTGCGCTTTGGCGTCAAATCGAGAGCACGCGGGTCAATGGGACGAAAACACAAGGAATAATAGCACCGGTCTGCCAATGCCAGAGCAATCTCATCAATGTAACCCTCATAGATACCGAGCCTACTGACAGACTTGCCTTCGCAGTCGCCTTCCGTAGTAACTTCCCAGAATCCGTAGGCTTTCTTGTAAGATTCAGCAAGCTTTTTTGTCATCGTGAGTAACCTCCTTGTTATTGATTTTCTTGACAAACGGGAGCTTCGTTCCCTTAATGTCATCGGTAAATGCAATTTCCTTCATAGTTTTTCAACTCCACTTTTAGTCGTTTTGAAGTTTGGCAACACTCCACCAATCCATGAAGATTTGTTTCGGTTCCCCGTTTTCGTCTTTGCCAATTCCCGTAATATAGACGCTGTTGTTTGCAACTTCCATTTCCAGTTTGTCATCTTTGTACTTCTCTGTGTATTCGTTCACCATTGCATCTTCGGCAGCGTTTTTTGCGGCTTGCATTGCAGCATCATAACTTGCAAATTTTTCAGCAGAAACAATATATGGCATGGTTTCTTCACTCTGATAGTTGTTAATCAATAGGAACATATACTTCTCCTTTATTTTTCAAAAATTTCTTCTGCAGCGGCTTCTATCCAAGCGGAATCAAGTAGTTCTTGTACTGTGCAACCGCAGCAGTCCTTTTCTGGGACAGCTTTGCAGAATTTGCACAATACTGAGCTTGCTTTTTTAATTTCGGCGTGCTTTTTCTTTGTCATTCCAAATTTTATACGCATTTCCTTTTTCGACAAATCCTGTTTTCTTGTAATCCGCCAGTTGTCAATAACTCCTTCTGCAGCAGCCTCCATCCAAGCAGAATCAAGAACCTCGTGTAGCGTGCAACTGTTACAGTTCTCTTGACGAACCGCTTTGCAAAACTCGCACAAAGCCGAACCCGCCTTTTCAAGGTCAGCGTACTTTTTTTGTGTCATTCTAAACGCACAAGCCATTTTGGACGCACGCTCCCTTATACGTTGATTGCGGTTACTTCTTCGCCGCACTTGGAGCATGTGAACAAATCCTCGGCATCAGGTGCATGGGTTACTTCATCGCAGTCAGATTTGGCTTCGATAAAGTCGCCGTCTTCGTCCACCAGCCAAGTTTGGGTTACGTGCGCGGTTGCGATGAATGTAGTGTTGCCGCATTTAGGGCAAGGACCGATTTTGAGAGCCATAGGTCAAGCCTCCCTCTTCCAGAAAATCTTGTCGCCACGGAACGCGGCGATTTCTTTTACAAAAGCGAATGGGAACATATTGTATTTGCACTCGACGTTTATCTTGTTGTCTCTCAGAAACTCATAATAGCCTTCAAAAGAATCCGGATACTTGAAACCTGCTCCGGGAAGAATCGCTTCATCGAGATTAGCCCCCGTATAGCCGAAGAACTTGGAATCAAAACCGCCGACAAACTGCTTTCCAGCGACGTCCAAGGTTACTTTTACATAACCGGATTTGGGAACCGAATCGTGAAACAGTTTTGCCTGAATCAAGTCCTCACTTGGCGTTTTTTTGTATTCGGCAAGTTTCTGTTCTTTGTATCTGTCGATGGATACCTGTCGGCGAATGTGCTTTAGGCTCCACTCCTGTTCTTTAAGCATCTTTTCCACATACTCTTTCGCCCACTCACTCGGATTAGCGAGAAACAGTACAATGGCATCGCAGGAAGAGGCAGGGTCAAAAGAAATATTGTTGAACATATGGTGTTTTCTGCCAAAGACAAATTCATATTTTGCTTCGGCTGTGCCCATTTCTTCGACATCCGTGTCCACGTAGCAATCTGTAAACGTTTCGCGGATATGGTTCTCCACTTCATCGTGCATCTGATTTGCAACATCCTCATAGGACATGGATTCGATGCCGAAGCGTTCTTTGAAGAAATTCTTCAGGTCGCAATAGATTTTCCCATTGGTCACAAATGCGACGAAGTTGTACTCTCCGAAAGAGAAAAAATCATTCTGTAGGCATCCGTTCGATACGATTGCTTTTCGCGCATAAATCGCATCAACACAATTTTTCCCTTCAGCAACTTTTACGCGGATAAAGTTGTAAAAGAGCTTGTTATCTCTTTTTAAAACACCTGCGTAACTTTTGATGCCTCTGTCTCCAATAAAGGCATCCATTCCTTTTCGTGTAAGGACCTTGTTGGGGTTAAACACTTCAGTTTCTGCGACAAAAAAATTAGTATTCATAAATTGAGGCAATGAGACCCGCAATTTTAGTTGCAGGAGGATTGCCTATTCACATCCTTTCTTTGAAAACAAAATATATCAAAATACAACAGTTTGTATGGCAGCAAGACCATCGTTGTCGGTTAATCGCGCTGTTCCTTCATCTCCATCATACCAGTTGCCGTCTACGACAACACTTGTCGTCAAAAACACTTCAGAGTTAAACCAGTTTGGATGGATATTTTTTGCTGCCTCGCAAGCCATTTTAAGAGCCGTACTTTTTGTACTTGCAACGACTTCATCGATATTGCTTTCTTTCACCTTATGTTCCGACCAATGTGTCGTCATTTCTTCTTTTTTTCCTTTTTCCACGACATGTTCCATGTGGACTTGAACTTCCACAAGGTGAGGCCCATCAATTTTCATAATAAAATCACCATTCGTTGCTTGTTAGCAGCGCCTTTCGTTTTCTTTTTATAGTTTTTTGATAGGGTATCAACGTTTAATTTCGCCATGTGTCCAAGGTCCAGCATATGTGCCAATTTCGTCAAACTGCTCAAGAAGCACATTGCAAAGTCCTTTTAAGTAATTTTGGTAATGCCGTTTTTGCAGATTTTCGTAACCGGAAACCGAGTTTTCTTCCTTCTGGAGCAATTCTACTGCTTCCGACCACTCGTTATCTTCGACGGCAATGTAGAACAAGTCGTTTTCCAAAAGGATGTGCTTTCCGGGTATTCCTACATACCAGCCAACAGGTTCTTTAAAACTCGGAAAGCGTTTCTTAAGTGCGTCTACGAGAGTTGCGCGATAGTTTTCCAAGTTCATCTGACTTTCGACATCATCGAACTCATAGTCCGACATTTCCCACGGAGAAATATTTTTGAGAGTTTTTCGCTCCGTTTCATCGTCTTTTTTGGTGTAGCTTAGAAGGTTTTCAAAATCTACGTAATAAACCCCCTCGTATTCTCCCGTTGGATGTACATTAGCTTTTCCCATTTTCTGTCTCCATCTCCTTTGGTGCAAAGCAAGCCATCTGGTTTTCTTTTTTATCGAATTTGTAGTGTTCGCACTGACTGCAAGGTGTTTTCCTATTACAGATATAGGCCATTTTTATGCTCCTTAAATCATAACGACAGGCAAAATTCTGCCAGTCGATTCCACAACATGTACGTGTCGTACGACATTGTGATTTCATCGGGAGCGCCCTTTACGAGATACCAATTGTGCGCTTGCTTTTTGATTTCCGAAATCTTCTTTTGTTCGCTACGGGTAAAGGTTTCAGAATAGGTGCGGCGACGATGTCCGGTGTTCCAAATGGAACTTTCCATAGTCTCGCAAATTAGCGGGTACTGTAGCTCATTCCGGATGTCTTCTCCCGTCATCTTAATCATGCTTGTAATCATAAAATCATAATCTTCCCTTCTACTGCTGTAAGCAGCAATTTTTAATGCTTCGTCTGTTTAGACGTTTTCTTCGCACAAACAAAAAGCAGCTTTCGTAATTACTCACAAAAGCTGCCCTTGAAATGGATTATCTAAAAAATGTTTGTTTTTACTGGTTTGTGCTTCGTTATTATACCAACATTATTTCTGCTTCCTTTTCTTCGACTGTTACGCGGCAAATAATTCTGTCGTATTCGATTTCCCATGTCTGGAAAAACGAATCATCCGGGTCTGTTGCTGCTATGACATTGAAAGAGCCTGACATTAGAGGTTCGCAAAGAATTGCTTCTATCCACGATGCAGCATCATCGCAGTCATGGCACTTTCACTGTACATCGTTTTCCTCCAACACTACAGTTCCGATTTCTTTGGCAATTTTCTTTGCCATTTGCTTGGCCTCCGATTCTGCTGATTCTGACCAAACCTCGAAGAACTGGAAACCATAGTAGTGACCGCTTTTTTCTTGGTTGCTTCCGCACTGGTGAAACCATGTGAAGTTATGGTCACGATGCAGCATTTCACGGTACATCGCATCGACAAATGCAGTGGCATCTTCTTCCCAAAAAGGACGTTCTTTATTGAACTCGATACCCCATCCATGGCAACTATCCGGTTTGTGGATGATAACAGGTGAAATATTCGACATTTTATTTTTCCTTTCTTTAGAATGGGTATTTGCAAATACCCTCAATTTTGCTTGTTGTATTCGGAGAGGCGTTTTGTGATGTTTTCACACCGTTCTGCCAAATGTTCAAAATCCGGGTTTTCTTCTTTGTTTTCTATATAGTAGTCGTAATACTCTTGGAGTTTGTGAATGACAGTATTGCGATACGCAGTGTAAAGGAGTTTTACGGCGATGTCATCTACACTTTCTACGCCATCGTTATCCCTATATTCATAGGGGTCGATATCGTATAGCAAACGGTTTACATCATTTGCAATGGAAACAAAGTCGTCGAATGCAGTGTGCTTCACTTTTTCGGATAATTCGCATTTGGCATCAAAGCCTCCGTCAAAAACGGTGCCGACAATGGCGATGTACTCACATTCTGATAGTGATATGCTTTTCTTTGTTAGTTTCACATCATCATATCCATCAAGATTGTATGGATTATTTACAGCAAGTGTAACCATATAGGATGCAAGTTCTTCGTTGTAAAAAACGACCCCTTTGCACGGAATTTTTCGTCCACTGATATGTGCCAAGAATGTAAGGATGTCGTTTTCAAAAATCTTGTCACCATATCGGTCATTCTTTCCGGTGTATTGGCAGATAGTATCTGCGTAAACCGAGATTTTTTCATTTTCAGAAGTCTGCGGGTAAATATCGGCGAATTTTTTGTTGCTGTTTTGATGGACAACATTTCCATATACCCAGTCGATTGGTACATGCTTTTTGTTCAGTTCCAATCTTCCTTCTTTTTTTCTGGCTTGTGCTCTAAACAATATTTGTTTACTCATAAAAACCTCCATGTTAGAAATATTGGTTTGTTTAGTTCATCGGCAACCACTGCTGCGGGTAGGCTCGAAGTTTGTCCCGTGGCACGCAATCGTTCAGGGCGGAGTTTTCAGCAAGCGCCATGTCGATGATGTAATAATCATCACCATTGCGCATCACATCAATACTCCACTGCCCTACCAGTTCGACAGCGGGAAGAATCTTCTTGATTTCATCCAAAATCATCCTAGCACTGTCATCATATCGAGACTTCAGGATATCCTCGTGCATCTGATAGATGACATAATCGTGGCGTTCCTGCGGCGTACTTGCGTTTTTGAACTTACCCTTCATCACATCGGCACGCCAATAAGGACTGATACCCAGCACCTCATCAGCGTCGAAATCGACGAATACGCGGTACTCAGTATGCAGCGGCAAACCGTTGTAGATGGTCGGGTTATTTTCCTTGTCTTTGATATATTCCCTGAGCACCCACTCGTTTGTGGTATTTGCACCATAGAAGCATGCATTATTCAACGGCGAAGCCATAGAACAGGTCAGATGATTCAAAAACAGGAAATACTCGCCCATCTCATTGATTTCCTTCGGGTCATGGATATGAGCGTTGCGGAACTCATACTTGGAAGAATAAGTTCCGGTTTTGATGAAGTAATCCTCGTGCTCATCCAGCTTGAATATCCGCTTGCAATAGCGGTTCACGATTTCCTTGGTCACTGGATTTAGGGTTTCAAAGCCAAGGCGAGTGAGCTGCAGCATCGGCAGCGGAACACGCAAAATCTTGGTATCCGGAATCCTGAAGAATTTGTTCCCGTACAACGCTTTTGCCAGCGGCGGAAGCCAGAATCCCATTGTATTGGGATTCATTTCGAGCATCTGGTAGGTGAAGTCGTCGAGGTCAAGAATATCAAGACCCTGACGGAACTGGTTGTAGTAGAACTTTTTCATGCGGTCATCGCATGCATCCTTGTACTCGGCGTAATTCTGAAGCAGAATCTTATACGACGGCTCCGAGATATCGACCTTCACGAGATTTCCTGTCAACTGAGGTCTGAGCTCTTCCGGGTATTTTTTCAGGTCATTGTTCGTTATCGGCACAGCGTATCGAGATGCTGCATAGTTTACATAATATCCGCCGCGTTTTTCATTGTAGATGTACAGGCGAGTACCATCTGTTAACTCCCCTACGATACGGTCAATGAGCGTTTCAAGGTCCCGCGTAAACGGCACCCTCTTGTCGAGCATAGCCTTGACAGTAGCGGTATCCCATTGTAAGAAGTTCTCGGATAATGCCCCGCTGTCCAGCACCTGTCTCTTATAGGCATCCTCGAATGTCTTGAGGGCATCAGGGCTGGTTTTCAACATTGTGGCAAGCTCTTCATAGGAAAACGGTTTATCTTCCTTTTTAGTTAGCATTGCACCAATTTGTGCATATATGTCTTTGATTTTAGCCATCGTAGTCTCCCTTTTTATCCAGCAATACAGAACTCGTTGTTAGCAATACTCTTTAGCCAATTCTGGTCCATCACATTGCCAATACGATACTTCTTCTGAGATTCGTAGGACCAGTCACAGCCGACGACGACATCACCGATGGCATTCAGATACAGCTCACCGTCGGTAATATCGATTCCGGTTTCATTTCCGGGCTCACAATCTCTCTTATATTCAATCGTGAGTTCCGAAACCATAGGTTCTCTCTTTAGAATCTGATTTGCGTTGATAGTTTTGGCGCGGCCTTCGTTGATGAGATATTGCTTGCGAAAATCCGTTACCTTATCATTACGGTTATATTTCAAACCGCTAAGAATACTCGCACTTTCGCGGGGAATTTCTTCATGAAAATCATCGCTGCTGATACAAAGACCACACGAATAGTCATCCTTGTCATCGCAATAATTCCACCATTCGAGGCTCGCCAAAGCGAGTTCTGCCATCTTATCGACAGCTTTCCCGTTGGTTACCATATAAAAACTCCCAACGGAAATGTTTCGCTCTTTTACGGCGTTCAAAGTATAGCGGATAGCAGGAATATTCAAAGAAATCTCTCCACCCGTAAAGGTCAGGGAACTGATGTATCCTGCATTAGCAAAACTGTCAAGAAACGCATCGATGTATTTTTTCTGAATATCTACCGCCTCCGCATCACCGCGCAAACAATGCGCACAGCACATATTGCAGCGTCGAGTAATCTCAATAACAACGGTATCTACAGAAGTAATTTGCATTTTAATTTACCTCCCTTTAGATGTTTTCACATTCCTCATCGTCAGAAAAGTCGTCTGTGAAGCTCTCATTGTGGTCAACAATCAAGTCAACATTGGGAGCAACTACCTTTGTAAGACCGTACTTTTCAAAGAACTTATCCGGGATGTCGTATGCATCGCCCCAGTTGAAGCAGCCACAGTTCATGTTGACCTGTCGCTTTCCTTCATCTGTTTTTAGGTAGTCTTTGATAGCAGCCCGAAGCGTTGTTTCCGGGTCATTGATTTTCTGCTGGTCATATTCGAACTGCATCAGAATCGTTTCTGCTGCAGACAGTCCAATAACTTCATTTACGGCAATCGTGTAAGTGCTTTTCATAAAAGTAACTTCCTCTCGTTTTTGATTTTTTACTACATACACAAACAAAAAGCGACCTTTATGATTTCTCACAAAAGTCGGCGTTTTTATGCGATTATCTTAATGTACTTGTCGTTAAAATGTTTGTGCGTCTGTATTATACCAACAAAAAAGAAGGGACCTGCGGGAAATCGCAAGCCCCTTCTTTTGGTGGTTAATCCGGCATACGCGGGTCAGCTTCGATAACAAAGTTGTAATGCGGCATATTCCGGATGATGCCATTGCTCTCATCAAAGCATTTTGCCAGCTTCGCATCGGACATGGACTGAACCATGCCATTGAATTCAGCAAGGGTGTGCGGCGTCATATTGCCCGTTTTGCGGCAGATGATGTGACCAACTGTAGGCTGGTAATCACCCTGCGCAACCACACCGTCCCATGCAGTACGGATACGAGCGATGTCTTCCATTGTCGCGCTTCCACGCTTAATGATATAGACTTCGCACGTTTTGTTCCTTGTGACCTCAAGAATATCCACGACGGCACGGTTTGCGTAAACCTGATGCAGCTTTTTGACGTAGACATCCTCTTCGTTACTGTACTTCTTTTTGATTTCCTCAACAAGCATGTCGATGTATTTGTTGTATGCCAGTGACTTGTCCAGTCTAATCGGAGTAACTTTTTTATCTACAGCTCTGAAAATTGCTGCCCAGCAGCCGTCACTCATATCGACATTGGACTTGTTTGCCAGCGTTTTCAAGAAACCACGGGGCAGCTTTTCAACATCGGTAATGTTGATACTTCCCGTGAAGTAGTTGAAACTCGGATGACGAGCAATAATATCATCTTTATCGCCTTCACCGTGACCTCTCGTAAAAATGGACTCCAACTGCGCCGTCGCAATTGTACGACCACCAATACAGATGTCCATACCCTGTGTAAGCGGGTTGCCCAAATAATAGTATTTAGGCGGATAGCCACCGGCAACAGCAGTACTCATAGCATCTTTGTCAAGGATGCCATATTCAACGCTCACAGGAATGTTGTATCCAGCATACGGTACATCAAACTTTTCTTCGGTTCGTCTGGTATAACAGGGGCCGAGGGGGCGAACACGAACATCACGAATTTTACCTTCTGCCGTCTTCAAATTAGGGATAATAATCTGAGCGCGAACCACTCCATTCTTATCTGGCTGAAGGAATCCCCGATACGAGACACCAAGATGCTCAGCCAATGCACGACGAAGCATATTGACGTTCTTTACGCGATTGGCGTTGCAGCTCCCGCTAATCGCAAGCATAGTGCTTGCTACATCAGCGTCTACAACAACGGAAACAATGGTCGAGGGCTCACCGTAACGTTTTAACGTATCCGTCATAACGATTTCCTTGAGCGGGACTTCCTTGGACTCCTTCATTTCCATGGTCGTGCTAAAAGGTCCTTCCACAACATGGTAAATTTTTTCTCCGGGCTTTTTGCTGGCAACCATCCAGTCGTACTTGTTTCGAGTTGCCACGAGCAAGAAGTTCTTTAAACCCAAACCGTGAACGCAAAGGTAGCCTTCTTTGTCATGACCCCCACAAATCTGCATACCCTTCACCAATTCATTTTCATCCATACCATTGCCCCAATCGGCAATGGTGAAGCGAAATTGGTTGGCGAGGTTGGCACTGTCAATGGCAGCGAGAATGGTTGCCGTTTCGTCATCGCAGTTTGCAATGGCATTGTCCACGGGTTCATTGATGGCCTTCTGCATCGGAAGCTGCTGGTGTGCCAGTGCTTCAAAAAACGCATCTGTCATCTTGATGTAGAACAAATGCTTGGTTTCATTCTGGATAGCGCACTTGAGAGTTTCGTCGACCTTTTTATTGTTGCTTTCAGCAGCAATGTTTTTGGCAGAAATCTTCTTTTCCTTTTTTTCCTTCTTAGGCATGATGGTATACTCCTTTTCTGCCGCAGTTCGCGGCGTTAAAATATTTACCACCAGTTCGGTGGTTTCTTTTGCACAAAGAAAAAGCAGCCGCAGATAATTCCACTGTGGGAACTATCTACAGCCGCTTGACTAAGCAGTTTTACTCAATCTTTACCGTAAACATCGGTTTTTCTTTCTCGTGCCATAGAAGTATACCAACTTTGCGCATGGTACTATATTTTATTTACTCTTTATCGTCTTCAAGTGCTGTGTCGATAATATTGCAGATTGTATTTTGCAATACCTGTTTTTGTCTGTTGATGGTTGCAAAAAATTCCTTCGACAATTTAACGTGTGCCATATCCTGAATTTCTTTTTCAAATGTCATGTTATATTCCTTTCTGTTTTCTTGTTTTTTTCTGCACAAACAAAAGTGACCGCAGATAATTCCACAAAGGAAATTGTCTGCGGTTGTTAATTAGCAGGTTTACTTCAAAAATCCCGTTGTTCGGATTGCTTTCTTGTGCAACAGAATTATACCTACTATATCGCGGGTGTTATTTATGAGCTATTTACTCACCTTTGAGAACAAAAATCGTCGTTTTTCCACTATTCCTTGCTGTACATGTGTATTTTGCACTAAGATTTCTTGTGTTGTTAGTGTTTCCTGCTGTTTTTACCTGCTCAAAGTATTCGGACGTTGTATAGCTTACATTTGTCAACGCAGAGTATTTTTCATCGGCAAGTGACTGATTGATATTCGTAAGCCAATCATACGCATCTGCAGCGTCGCCATTAACCACTACATCAGATGTAAAAACAAGTGTTCCGTTTGTTAGGAGGTCTTCTGCAGTATCTGTATCGCTAACCACAACACCATCTTTGAGCGTCATAGCGGTTTCGATATAGACATTTTCGTTACCGTATTTTTCAGAAAATTTATTCGTGAGTTCGTTTTCAAAGATTTCTTGCGCTTCAAGAAGAATAAAGTTGTCGGTACATTTTCCATCTTTATCAACGGTGATAGCGGCTCCGATATTTTTACCATTCTTTGCAAAGGTAATGGTTGCTCCGCCATTGTCATCCGCCGTGTAGGATGCAACAGAGAATGATGAGATATCCATTCCTTTACTTTCTGCATAGTCTTTTACTGCTGTCCAATTAGAAAGAATTTCATTTTGTGTATCATCAAGTTCTTTTGTTGCTTTTGCGGGATGTCCTGCTGTACTCAGAATTGCAATTTCATCAGTTGAAAGAGACACCCCACTGATAGCACTTTCGCTTGTTGCAATCGTTGCAGTTTCCGATGTGAACTCATTTACCCCTGTCTGAATGTTTTTATCCTTCTTTGAACAGCCAGTCGTAAGGATTGCACCACAAAGGCACAATGCTACAACTATAAATAAAGATACTGCTTTACGCATTGATGTAAACCTCCTCAGTTATTTTTGACGTTGTTGATGTAAACCGGAACCTTAATTTCCGTTCCAGCGCTGACCATCTTTGCATCCTCTGTACGATTGAATTTCATAGAAATCAGCAAATTGGCAGTTGCTTGAATGTCTGTCTGTGCTGGTGAGGCGGTATATGTTGACACCTTCGGTGCAAACAGTGGGACGATAGGAGCAACAATATAGGTTGGAACAACAATCGTTTTTAAGTAGTCGATGATAGAGGTTGCTACTCCCTGTCTGCGATATTTCTCGTTTACTTCAATGGATTCAATCGTCATCACACGAACCATTGATGGGTCATACACGGTGAAAGAATTGCGCAGACTGTTCAGTTTAGATGAGCCGTATTCCGTACCAATCTGACGCGCATCAACATAGACTTTTCCGTTCAGACGTGCCATGTCGCTGGCAAACATATCAGAAACGTGGACAATACATGATGCGATAGCATTTGACTGTCTTCCGTCAAAAACACTTACAACAATACTATCGTGTGCCATTTCATTGTCGTAAAGCGGTAAACATGTCGGGTCGTTGCCCGCCACATTATTCTGATTGGTCGCTCGTCGAATTGACGCACTTACAGAATATTTGTTCTGATAATCTTTAGAATAAAAACTGGCATTGATTTTTTTCATAAATTAGGGCAAGGAGACCCGCGACTTTAGTCGTGGGAAGAATTGCCCGTTCACATCCTTTCGATTAAATAGTTTGTTGCAGGCTCTAATAACCACAATTTTTTAAATGAAATGCTATTCGTAATGGCTGTACCATCGAGTTTTCTTAAAGCGAAATATCCCGATGACCTGCGTCCTGAAATAAAACATTCCTGCCCGTCATAGAGCACCTTATCCCAGAGGCGAAAACCTTTAACGATATAGGGTGCTTGATTGGCTTTTCGAATGCCACCTTTTAGAATTTTCGCTTTATGGATTTGCCTATTATGATGGCGGATTGCTTTCGTGCGGTAACAAACACTGCAAGGTTCAGCCAGCGGATGCTTACTTATACAGCGAGCATCGTTGACGTGACTTTTCTTTATGTCGTTTTGCTCACGTAGCAACTTGGTTATATAGCCATAAGTGTTTTGGACCGGAATATTAAGTTCGTTGCGTAGGCGTGTCAGTAGTGTGTTGCGCATGATACCCATAAAAGCCGCATCACGAAGCGTTTTACCGCGTTTTTTGCCGTCAAGTGTTATCTTCCCTTTATGGAGGTTGTTGTGGCAAGTGACACACAAAGTGATAAGGTTACTTGGGGCGTTACCACCAACCTTACGGCTTTCAAGGTGATGTACATGCAGCTTGACGGCTTTCTTTGCAGTGGTATGAGCACCACAATATTGGCAGGTATAGTTATCACGCTTCAAAACATACTGGCGAACATTGTATTCGTCGTACATCTCACCGAGTTGGTAGTCGGTTCCTACCGGCAGAGGCTTTCCGGCGAGCATCGCCTTTAAGCGCTGTGTGTCAAACTCTGCAGTTTCTACTCTTACAAGAGTGATAGGTAAAATCCGGCAGATGCGCTTGATAACGGTAATGTGCTCTTGGATTTTTACTTCCACAGAAGGCGCAAGCCAACCCTTATGTTTGCTGTGTACACGGTTATTGAATCTTGGCGTACGGTAACGAGTTTTGCGATTGCGTCTTGAACAGCGGTTCTGCCTGCGCGTAGATAGCAATTCTACTACATCGTTGCGTGGAGTGAACTCCTCACTGTAGAGTTCTCGCTTCTCGGTAGATGCAGAAAGACCTACATGTTTGCTACCAGCGTCAACGCCCAAAGTGATAGGTTGCTTGTATCCTGCACTTCCGTGCATGAGTTTGATGGTAAACGGTGTGCGTTTTACAACGCATGCTTTTTGTCGTTTTAACAACAGACGAGCCTTTCCGGGTGAGCACGGCATCAAGGGCTCGCTATGCTTGTTAAGTACATACACATATTGCATGATGCTATGCTCCTTTCAATAAAATTGCAGCTAAAAAGAAGCTGCTCACTCCTCCAAAGAGGGTAAAAATCCTTCCCCAAGGTCATAAGCGGTTTAATACAGCCACACCTGTCGGCTTTGCCTCGGCTTTACGTGATGTGTTGTCTTAGAGCGTGCAGTTAGGATTAACGCCGCACGGTAACTATCTATTCACTTATAACGGGGCGCAACTCAATGCGCATAGGGTAGTCAATATATCCTTTCGGACACTTCTAAAGTGTAGGCTTACTGACGCAAGCCCACGACTTTAGTCGTGGGTTATTGACTCCTCTCTGTTGGGAAATTCACAGGTGGCAAGAAAATCTGTGATTTTTGATTCGTCGAATTCGTTCGAGTATTTCTCTGGAATATATACAGATACAACCGTAGCATAAGAATCGCCTTTATCTGTATCGATGTGCATATAATACCAGCTATGTCCTGTTGTTAGGTCTTCATCTTTGACTTCATAGCGATACCACATGCCGTCATCAGTCATGTAGTATTTTTTTTCTGCTCCGACTGCTTGCGAGAGCATTTCTGTCATTAGTTCAAGCGTTTGATGCTTTGTGCGAGGAAGTCTATAACTAGCAAATCCGACAATGGCATCGTCGTTTGAGAAGATAGGAACACCGTCATCAATTGTCTCTAAGGTCCAACCATTTGGAGCGTTGATGGAGATGCATTCAGGAGTTCCCGTTTCAGTTAATTCAAGTTTACCGTAATAGGTTTCATCTGCAGATTCTGCTGTTGCTGTTTCTGCTGTTGCGTATATCGGTTCTGCATTACTTGCAGTAATTGCATCACCGTTGTCGTGAATCATCGGAGTGATGCTTGCCAACGGAACAATTGCAAGTGCAACAACGCAGAATAAAGACATGATTTTTGTAAACATAGAAAGATGCTTCACTGTCCTTTCGTAATTATGACGGCTCGACTACCCATACTTTTGTAGATTTGTGTCCACCATTCAATCTTAACTTTGTTTGTATATCCGAGCGGGTCGGCTATGTACATGTATTCTTCATCGAATCCCTTAAGGACTAGACAATGAAGATTGACATAAGGTCTTTCACCTGTTGGTAAAACGTATTGCCCACTTTTTCTTGGAAACGCGAAATTGATGGTTCCCCAGAATACTACCGGATTGCCCTCTCTAATATATTGCTTAAGTTCATCTACGGAAGAACCCGTAATGTCTTTTGCCTTATATTCTGTATTTCCGACATCCTTCAGATAGCTGTTGATTGCTTTTACCAAAGGCTGCGCGTAGCAATACCACCCATTGCCTCTTGGATTTCCCATATATGCGACATTTGGGTTTACGGCATAAAATGGATATTGTTTTGGTAGGTAAACATCTGCCATTGTGAGTTTATCAACATGAAAACCGAGATAATTCAGCACAATAGTTGCTGATGTTATTTCGCATCCGTTTGGTAAAGAAGGGCGCTGATAGATTGTTTCGACGGGGAGTACCTTTTGCTTACTTGCTACAACTTCATCTTGTTCTTTTGCTTTTTGGGAAAGAACATGTAAATCACTTTTGATTGTGTTTTGGAGCTGGTTTTTGATTGCAATTAGGCTCATTTGCTCGTAGATATTTACAGTGTCATAAGATGCTTCTACCGCAATTTGTTTTGCATTTGCATTTGCGATACAGTCATTTATAAACATCGTATTTCGCTCTTGTGCAACTATATTGACTCTCATTGAAACGAGCGCAAGGAGCAGAAAACCTATTCGCGTAGTTTCTTTATAGAACCGTTCTGTAAGCTTCAGGTTGTAGTATACTTTCGTTTTGTTTTGACTAAACAGAAAAATCATTCGACCTTAAAGGCTTTTTTATTTCCTTTGAAAATTACAATCATAGACGGTCTCATAGCGCCCGCAGACCCGGATTTATTACCATTGACCCAAGATGGGACAGTCGGATTTTCAAACTTTACACGCTCCGGCAGGAATCGAATGGTGACACCTTTTTGGTGATAAATATTTTCCTTGAACCACTCGGAATCGGTGCTTACGGGCAAAAGCATAACAACCGTTGTTTTTCTCTTCTTTGATTCCTTTCGGGCTTTTGCAGTCCATTCGCGGAAGGATTTCTTTCCGCTCGGTGGGCAACAGAAAGCTGTTTCGCCACCCCAGTCCTGTGAAAGTCCATCATCATCGGGTGTAAAGAACTTCTTGCACTTGGCGTTGAATGGCTGCGCACACACATCCAAAGTGAACCCGAATTCCGCGTCCAGCTTGTCGAACAGGTCCTGCGGTGTTGACCATTCAGCCAGCAAAGCCTTATTTTTTTTCATGCTCATTGATTTCATAAGTTTCGACGCAGATTCGCACAGTTTTATGCTTTTGCGTCATTCACATCCTTTCTGTAGGTGTTTTGTGCTTGTTTTTGATAACTTAATTATATCATTCAGTGCATCTTCTCGCAACCGCTTTAGCGTGTATAAAGCATGGTCGCTGCGCTGTAATTGCTTTTAAAGCGGATGCTAGGCAATGCAAAATATGATATAATAAATACATCAATAGCGTTTGTGTGATGGTTTTTGTTTAATTTTTCTTGATTTAAGAGGTATAAAAACATGGGAGTTTCTAAAAGTCCTTTGAGACGATACTATAGAGAAGGGTCAGCCAAATCTATTATTACAGAGAGATTTCGAGATTCTCTGGCTTTTTGTAATAGGACTGGCTCTTACGATGATTGTCCTTCTGTTTTTGGTCTTGACAATGATTCTATGAAGAAAAGAATTGATGTTGCCGTTGAATACTCACAGATGGCAGTTTCGATTATCCGAAAACATCTACCTACTTATCGTATGATGTCAGATGAACGTCACCAGTTGAAGGAAAGACAAAAATGCAATCTTGTTTGCGACTGGGCTGGTTTCACAAGTGTTTGTGGTCCTTCATATGATGTTATAGAACAAAACTTCGGCTTTACGATTGCCATGGCAATCTGGATGTTGGATGAAATTGATGCTAGTGGTAATATCAAAAAAGCCTTAGCGCTTTTGCCTCGCAATGATGAGTCTATGAACTATTACCTTTCGTATAGTTGTCATCATCCAAAATATGACGATGCTGTTTTAGCAAGTATGGTTTATGTGATAAGAAACAGAAATCGGGATTGTACCGGAATCCAAAAGCCTGTTCGAGCACCGGAGAAGTTTTTTCTCACTGATAGCTATACTATCAGAGGGCAAAATAGACAGAATTGCAATTCAAGAAATACGTTTGAAGCGTTGCTTTCACTTATTAGTAAAGAATCTATCAAGAGAGCAACAGAAAAATTTGAAAAGAAAGTTTGGTATGAAGTAGACCAGTATTTTTCTGTTTTTTCTGTATATGAAACTCGTGAATACGAAATATACAAAACTGGTATAGCTTTGCAGCGTCAACAGTACGAAGAAATCAACGAATTCGGTAAATATGTTGGTTGGAATCCGAAATTTGAGAAACAGGCAAAAAGAATGTTTCCTGCTGCGAACCAGACGGTCTCAATACTTTCTGTTCCCTCCCCTTCTGAATTTGCCGCACAGTCTGGTGTTACTTCTCGTCAAGGGTGCGAGATTGACCCTCTTTTGGATAGGTTCTTGCGAATTGAGGCTGTTTCGTCAAAGCCGGATTTGTACGAACAAAAGTACGCTGAACTTGAGCGAAAAGGTCAGCAGGCTACCGATGAGTTTCGATACTTTACTATTGACGCTTTAATGTCCACTTCACTAACAAAGGCACAACTTGAAAAACGATACGGTTCTGAGGTTGCTTCTATTATTGCTAACGATTTAGTTGACGACCCATACGAATACTGTTTTGCCTTTTTGTATTTGCTTGACCGTTGTGATAGCATTGCGTGGCTTTATTATCCTGTTGCACGAATTTTAGGACTGTGCAGCGCTGCTTTGCCTTGGACTTACTCACCCAATGAACGCCAAGCATTTTCGCTGTATAGTGGTTCAGCAAATGAATCATCTTCTGGAATTTCGAGCGGAGATGCGATTGACTTTAACTGGGATTCATTTACTCTTGAGGAAAACTCCCCCGATATAAAAAATGACGATGATACTCCAGAAGTTTATCGTATCAATTATGCTCGTGCATTGTGTTTGATGACTGACATCGTGATGCCAAGAGATTCACAACACTTCAATAGCTTAGCTCTCGCAAAAGCCAAGGAGCTTGGTATTACTGAAAAAGAGCAACTTGTTCCGTTCCTTACAACTACTATGTTGTCTCAGGCTATAAAAAATAAGATTACATTCGATTCAACCGATGTTGCTGAAGAGCTTAAGACGACGCAAGAAGAGTTGGAGATTGAAAAGAAGAACAATGAAGTTCTTTGCAATGATGTTTCTTCTTTGAAAAAAGAGAATAACCGCTTAGAAAAAGCATCTTATGACGCCAAGAAAGCCGAATCAAGAGCAAATCAGACTATCTCCGCTATGCAAGCGACTATTGATTCTCAGAAAGATGAAATTGCTGAATTGCGTGACCTTCTTTATTCTTTGTCTCAATCCGCAGAAGATACCACACCGGATATAAGTGATGATTTGTCCTCTGGCATTGAATTTCCATATCACCTTACCAAAAAACACATTATTGTTGGCGGACATCCATCTTGGCTTAGTTCTATGCGTTCTATGTTGCCTGATGCGATTTTTACGGATTCGCTTGTTGCTTCCCAAATTAAAAGTGCTGACGTTGTGTGGATTCAGGCAAATTCTTTGAACCATCCGACTTATTGGAAGGCTGTCACCATCGCTAAAGGGGCTCATGTGCCTGTTAGGTATTGTACTTATTCGTCAGCCTTAAAATGCGCTCAACTTGTTGTGTCGTTCGATAAAGAAGCTCCAACAAGTTGATACAAATACCCTAAATAGTAAAAAGCCGCCCCCAATGGGGCGGCTTTAATTTTGTTTAGTTTTCCACTTCTGTGGAATCTTCTTTTTGAACGTCTATACTGTTCGAGATTTCTGTGTTAGACTCTGAACTTGTATCTTCAGCATCTGTACCAAGCATTCTTTCCAATTCATCCGCTGTGTTGGTCCGTGTGACTGTTCCGCCATTCTCCATCTGAGCTTTTGCTGAACGATTTCCTTGGTCCATTTTGCACACAACGTTATCGGTAACGCTTAGTTTGTCTGTCACGATGGAAATCACGCTTCCATTTGTGTAGATGTACCAGCCTGTGTAGCGTGACAACTCAGATTGTGGAACAAAGCAAGAATTTCCTGCTCCTGCGTGGAATTCTTCTGTCCATGCATCATCGCCCGCATCTTCCGAGTTGTTTCCGGTTGCAAATTTTTTATTGGTTACGTATCCAATGGTGGATGCATCGTATGGGACCTTTAAAATTGAAAGACCATCACCTGTTTCCAATGGAATATCGTAAGTGGCATTTGTGGTATCTTTGTAGCAAGCTTGTTTATTGAGTTCCTGAGCGATATTTGCCAAGGGGATATAATAGTCGTTGTTATAGCTAATGAATTGGCAGTTTTCTAATAAGCGACCATTTAGGATGATGTTTCCTTCTTTACCTTTTTCGGTTTTGTTTAGAATTGCTTGTCCGTTTTTCCATTGCGTATGAAATTTTTCAACTTCGTCCGGATAATCAACAACATAGACCCTTTCTCCGGTGAATTCTTTTCTTGGAAGATAAAGGTCGTCTGACCAACCATCAGCATCACACCAGCTTATTTCATTGCCATAAAACTGATAGAATCTACCCTCTTTAATGGTTGCCATCGTTTCATTTTGACGATACACGTGATTCCCTACGAGTGTGGAAACATCACTTACAATGTATTCATCTGTTGCGTTTTCATCAACGAAGGTTTTGTTCTCATCCTTTCTCAGTCCATTTTCGCCTTTTACTTCACTATAGTTTGTTATACCTTGATTTGTTGGAGCTTTGCTTTCCAATAATTCAAAGTTTTGTTCTGTTGGTTCAGCCGTTGGTTCTGCAGTTGCTTCAGGTTGCGGTGTTTCTGTTACTTCAACCTGCTCTTTTGTATCATCATTTGGCTTTTTTAAGAAGAAAAGTGCAATCGTTGTAACCGCTATAATTGCAATTAGCAAAAATAGTGCAATTACAGATAGTTTTTCTTTTGTGTTCATTTTTTTCTTCATAAATTGCGGGAAAAACCTCTCCCTTCACTTCCTTTCGGTAAATAGGGTATTTATTGTGAAATGTCCCAGTTGTTTGTTGCCCAGCCGCGATATGTGATATAGCCTTGAGCTTTCCAAGCCTCAAAGTCCATAACATGGAACAGACCATTTCCATATTTGTCTGCTATACATTCGTACACTTGCCCGTCAATATAGATTCCAACATGTCCAGCGCTTGGTGCCGATGAACTATAAGCGTAAACGCATGAACCGTTTGCCGGTGTTGTTTGATACAATGTTAATGTGTTTGCGGCGTCCTGTGCTGAACCGTATGACACTCGTGTTTGACCTGCGGAGGCGTATAAGTCAGCCACAAATCGTTGACATTTGCCGCCTTCAATGCGGATATTAAGACTTCTTGCAACTGCTTGCACGTCATCTCCTGCCGCTACCAATTTATAGCACAAATCAATGATTTGTTGTTGCCGTGATGAAAGTCCATCCAAATTTTGTAACCGTTCGAGAAGTGCGGCGGCTTCCTCTGGAGTCATTGAGGAGTATGAACCGCCTCCTCCGTTATTATAATCGTCAAAAGACGGTACGCCGTATAATGTACACACTTGTTCATACTGTGTATCAAACATATCACTTACCATTGATTCAAATGCGGTTTTGTCTTCATCGCTTTGCATTTTCTTTTCCATGGTATCTATGATTTTCTGTTTTACGTTTGTTGCAAGGGTAACTTTGTAGGTCGGTGTTACTGTAACATCTACATAGCAATCATAATGGTCAACACGCCATGCCATTATAGGAACTTCAACCTGACGTGTCATCTTTTCGTGAAGATATTCGTTGTAAAATTCCTCTGTTTCAGTTCTTGTTTGTCCTGTATCATACTCTATTTCTACTGCTTGCCGTTTATAGCTTACTTCCGGTGTCGCAGTCATTGTTATGGCATAGATACTATCCGTTTCTTCATCTGATTTCAAATCAGACATGGACAGTCCTCTTCCCGCAACTTCTGCAATAATACGAGTCATCTGGTATTCGGCGGTTTTCTTGTCGTCTTCCGTGACATCACTATCACCAAAATCCATATAGACTCCGATTTCATTGCTGGTATCGGAGGTACTGTCACTAGATGCATCGTCAGAGTCTTTTTTTGTAACTGCGCTTGTTGCGCATGATTGAAGAACTACTGTTTTGATTGCCAAATCTTGGCTTACACTTTCGTCGTCTCCATCTTGTACAGGGGTATTAACGGTTATATTTGTTTCATCACCTGTATAGCTGTTTCTGTATGTATTTCCATCGTTGTAGTTGAATGTTCCCGCTCTATACTCTTGATGACCCTCATACATTGTTCCTTCCCATGAATCCCAGTAGTCATCGCCATCCCAGATTGTATATTCAGAATCGTCTGAGCTGTAAAGCTTATCAACTATCTTGTTGCCAGAGGACTGTACTTTTTCTGCTCGTTTTCTTGCTGTTTTCGTGGTTTTTTCAATGCCTTTCTTCATTGCCTTTGCGCTTAGCTTCGTCAGAGAGTTGAAGGCATCTGTATAGTCCGTATATTCTTTATCATAAGCAGCAACGCCTCCATCTTCTGCAATTGCTGCACTCTTGTCTTCTTGTGATATCCCTCCGTTGAAAAATGACATGACACTTGAAACAATATCTCCTAGAGTAAATGTGCCATCTCCATTTGCATCGCCTATGACATTCTTTACGCCGTCATACCACTGATTTTCATCTTCCAAATTTCTTGTGACATTTTCCTCGCCCGATACTGATGTTCCGCGAGCTTCGTTTGTGAACATCGTAACATTTCCGGGCAACGCCAGCACAAAGACTATTACAAATATCATTGTAAACATGGCATTTTTATCCTTTCGTTGATAGGTGTTTACAAAATCGAGTGGTTTAATCCAAGCAACTCAATTTCGTAACCCCCTAGAATTTCTCTTATTACTATACCAACAAAAGACGAGAAAAAAGCCGCTCACAGAGTGAGCGGCTTATAGTGCTTAGAGCGACAACGATACTTCACGACTTGACTTTGTGTACTGGACAGTTTCGATACCAGCAGTCTTGAAAAGGAATCGTGCCGCGATATTGTTTTCTGTGTTTTTGTACTTGTTATCCAAGAAGATGACCTTTTTGATACCAGACTGGATAATTGCTTTTGCGCATTCGTTGCAGGGATAAAGCGTGACATACATGGTAGAACCATGCAAATCCTTTCCCGCGTTCAGAATTGCGTTCAGCTCCGAGTGACATACATACATGTATTTAGTATTGAGATTTTCACCTTCTCTCCCCCAAGGCATAATGTCGTCACCACATCCGATGGGCATTCCGTTATAACCAAGGGATAGAATTTTATTGTCCCGTACAATACATGCGCCAACCTGACTGTTCGGGTCTTTGCTTCGCATTGCCGAGAGTTCTGCAACTCCCATAAAGTATTCATCCCAAGAGATGTAGTCTTTTCTTTTATTGCTCATTTCCGAAGTTCCTCTCTTTCCTTAAAGAGTTTTGCTTTGTGTGCAACAATAGCATCACGTACTTCGAATCTATCGTATGTTTTTGACCAGATAGCCATATCCAACAGAAGCTCTTTCGAGAAGATTGCGTTTACCGGAAATTCCGGGAAGATTTCGCATTTTCTCACTTTTAAGTTTTTATTCACTTCAACTACCGGAGTTTGTCCGAACAGTTTCGTGATAACCTCGCTTGTTGGTGTATCTGCGTTGCAATCTGCAGACAGTCGAAAGTACGTCTGAAGGTCATGTTTGTTAATCAGAGCAAGTTCCAATGAGCTGATGTGAACAAGTTCCTTTTCAAGTGCTCTGACCCACACAAACATGTAATGTGTTGTTGCACTGTAGCCGTTTCTTTCCTGTGCAAACCAACCAAGGTGGTCCTTTGTTCGATTGCAAGTTAGTTCACAGCTAAAGGTATCGAGGTTTCTGTCCCAATAGTGTGTTGCGCATTTTTCATCAACCCAAAGGATTGAGTCCGTATTGGGTGAGTGAAGCATAATGTCAACTCCACGCTTATCGATTTTTTCGTCGTTTGGTCTTTTGCAACGAAAGCCCTCTTTTTCATAAATCGAATCTAGTAAGAACTGTACGCGTTTATCAACGCTCTCGTCGCTTTTTCTGTTCGAAAATTTCATAAGTATGGGCAAGGAGACCCGCGACTTCAGTCATGGGAAAATTGCCCGTTCACATCCTTCCTAGTTTTCTTCAACAACCTTATAGCGGCTTTCAACCTGATAATCATCGCCATCCCAGCAACGAACCACAAAGTCGAAATCGTCTTGGTCTTCATCGACTGCAAAGAAGACGCTTTCTGCACTACCGTTGTTTTCCCGGTTGCTGAAATTAAGCTCCTGTGCGGCCTCGAAGGCACTTAACTCTGCCGCCATATACGCCATCTCTTCTGTTGGATATGATGTCGGCAAGAATTCTTCCTCTGGTTCATGTGCGTTGCCGTAATAGTATCCGCGCTTCAAAATTTTATACATCTTTTGTGCTCCTTACATTTCCGGGTATAACCCTTAGTCATTTGGCAACATAATGTCGCATATGTGCCGATAGATATGTTCTGGGGCTTCAAACCTTGTCACTTCATGCCCCACCCATGTTCCGGTTGTGCCGTTAACTCCATTGCGAAGTTTGATTCCTCGTCCATTTCCTCTCTCCCACTCATGCAGATTGATAGAGTAATCATCCAAAAGAACGAAGCTATCATCTACATGGCAGTCAAAGAGAGTTTCAACGAAGGAAACCTTACTGCATCCGCATGGTACAAAAATACGGTGTTCATTGTCGATTTCTGGGAGAAACTCGTTAAGCCATTCGCCTTTCTCATCGACAGATGTTTCGTTCTCTGGCATATACGCCGAAAGAACATAAACATCAACTTCTGGCTTACAGTTGATAATAAGTCGTATAGCTTCGACAACTGATTGATATGGAGGTAAATCGCGGAAATAATTTTTTTGAAGTAACTCCTCCATTGAGGCCGCTAACTTCCAAGTTGCGAGTGTCCCATCCATGTCTACAAATAATTTAATTGCTTTGTTTTCCATTTTTTTACCTCAAATGCTTACGTTTGTGTTTTTTGCCTGCTTGGTGCGTCGTTCTTTTTCAGCTCGCAGCACTTCTTTCAAAGCCTCTTGGTTTACCGGAAGATATTCAATGGATTTAATCGCACCGAGTTCTTCATCTTCAAACCATGCAGACTTCTCACTCGGTAGAATGATGTCTCCTTTTTCATAAGAGACTTTTTTGCTTTCTGTTCGTATTGCTGCCTTTGTGGTATGTGCAGAATGCTTGATGTAATCAATTGGATAGACTGCGCCGGAAATTTTATTTCCAACTTTTCCATCAACAACGACAACGTAAGCAATGGCGCTTTGTCCTTCCGAACTATCAAACTCACGGTAATAGTTCCAACGAATGTAGTTCGGAGTGTCCTTGATAAACGCATCACGCTCCGGCACACAAAGAGTGCCCATAGGTCTGCTTAGCCAAAGGAATGTTCTCTTTTCTTCTGGAGTGTCTGGATTTTTTGCTGCTTCGCGAAAGATTTTGATATCCTGCTTAAAATCCTCTTTGTAGAGCTTTGTGTTTTTGTTTACCACTGCACGAAGTGTGGCAATGATATCAGTTGTAGTTATCTGCATAGCGTTCACCTTTTTTTATTGACGTTTTCCATACGGAATACCCGTGAGTGCATCCAAATCACAATGGGAGAGTCTGGCATTGCACTCAGATTCAAGACTGCGACCAAATGTGATTTCAAATTGGTCCACGAAACGTTTCGCAGCTTTTTGGTATTCTTCTGGTGTCATATCAACATCCAACGTAATCGTTTCGTTCGCAGTGTTGTAGACAAAAACCATTTTTATGCACGAATCGTGTTTCAAAGACGGATGCCACTCTATGTAGCTTGTGATGAAATCGTCATTCGTTCTGACTGCTTCATCCAATCCAAATGCTTCAACGACATCCATCCAGTCTATCAACACTCTGATACGTGTTTTTTCGTTTCTGATGTCTGTCATTCTGACGCAGTAAAAATTCAGAAAAGCATCCATATCTGCAACCTTTATGCTTTTTGAATTCCTAAATGTGTTCAGCATTTTGCTGTACGAAGATTCTTCCTCTTTTGCATTATCTGATTCTGCCTCGCAATAAAAAAGGTCAAATTCTTTCGACTGCATCTTGAAGATGTTTCCATTGTTGCCTTCTACAAGGTATTCATAAGGAGCAAGCGTTATCGTATTCTGCTCAAACTGTTGGCTGATGATTAGGGAGTACCCAAGTTTGTTTACTGTGTAGTTCATTTGGTACATTCGGTTTTGCTTTTCAATCAATTCTTGAATTTCACGAAAAGCACTTTCGTTGTCTGGGTCCCAGACAATTGCGAGAATTGTGTCTCGCTTTTTGTACAATTTCACTTTTCCTTCCTTTCTGTCACATTGATGTGACCATTAAAATATTTCCGTCTGTTGTGATGGATTCTTCTCGCACAAACAAAAAAGCAACTTCCACGATTTCTCATAAAAGTTACTTCTTATCTTTGAATGGCTATCTTAAACGATTTGTTTTTTACTTTGTTTGTGCGTTAGTTATTATACCAACAGGTATTACAAAAGCCGCTCACCCATATTGGTGGACGGCTTTAGGCGTTAAATCTCTGAGATATGAATTGCACATTTCGCAGCTTCGATACATTTATCGAAGTTGTCTTCGATGTATTGAGCAATCGCGTCAAGTCGGACATTTAGCGATGTTTGATTAAACGATGTTCCGGTTTTGCTTTTGAACGAATGCTCTGCTTTGCGATATACTTCGTGTAGATATTCGTCAATCGCTTCCAGTTTTTTCACGTCGTTCTGAGCATTGTGCAGGAGATATGTTTTGTTGTCCGTTTTAAGAAACAATTTGCTTTTTCCTACAATGTCTCCGTACACACTGCAAGCAACATACCCGATTTTTGCATCAACGGGTAAATTGTTCCAAGTTCTGGTTGTTGTATGTGGTTGGAAATCACCTTTTCCGCCGTTGTACTCCCATTCGATAAACTCGCGAATTGTGAGCAAGTCGCCATCGTCATTTATGATAAGCATAGTAATACCTCACACTTTGTAAATCCATGAACCAACTCGCACGACATCGCATTTGTAACCCCAGAAGAGTTTTCGCATTCCTCTTACGCTGCCACTAATGTGAATACACGGGTTGTTTTGGATGTACTTGGAGGATTTACCCGTTCGCTGTTCATATTCTTTGCGTGAACGGTAATAATGCCCTGTCGTTTTCATGTTGCACCTCTCAGTCTGCCGTATAACCGTTTTTGGCGTATGCGGCAAAGCTTTCATCCAACTGCATATTGAAACGCTCGCCGATGTCAGCGTCCTTGAATTTACGGATTTTGGCGAGAGCTTTGGCGTAATTGATGTCATGCCCCTCTCCATAATGCCACAAAGCGGGATGACTTCCATGCCAATCCATAGAGCCGTTGTTTAATTCCAAACACTCGTGCAAAGGGAAATCACGCGTATCACGCGTATTATGCACGATATTAAAGCAGCTTAAATAACTGCTGCCATTAGAAAAACCAGTCGATTCGCGCATCGTAAAACCACCACCGTTCGTCGGTACATAACATTTAACTGAGTTGTAGCCTCGTTCTCCGCCTTGATTCCAAGTTTCGATGGTAATAAGTACGCCGGAATCCAGATTCGCCCATACATCGAAAACGTTGTTCTCATCAATGGGTTCGCTGTATTCCGGTTTAAAGCCTTGAGTTTTCAAGATTTCCTTGAACTCATCATACGGAACGGCTGTTCTACCGTTCTCGTCATAGTCCTGATAAAAATCGTACGCAACATTTTTTACAGTTGCGATATAATAGTTCCCCCTGTCAGAGAAGGACGTGACCTCTGCGAAACCGACATGAAGCCCTTTCTGGTTGGGAATGAGAATCACTTTGCCACATTCGCTATAGGCCATGAGTTTTCCGTTTTTCTTGCTTTTGCGAACTCGGACAATCGTTCCAATGGAAATGTCGTCGTTGAAAATATTGTTATTCTTGTTGCTTTCGGTGTTCATACATTACTCCTTCTGCCGCATGTTGCGACTATTAAAATTTTCCCGTCAGTTTTGACGGTTTCTTTGCACAAATAAAAAGGCTGCTTCTGTGAATCACGGAAACAGCCTCTCTTGTATGTGGGTTTTCTTGAATTCTTTGAAACTTTACATTATTTGTGCGAGGTTATTATACCAACATTGGAATCATCCCTTTGCGGATTCAACGCTCTTGGTAATGATAACGCTCCACTGTTCAGGGCAATAAGCCCTAATGTCTGCTCCAAACTCCATCAAAAGTCCGGGACTTAAAAGCGTTCTATCGCTGGCTTCCATGATGTCATCAAAGTAGATGATTGCAGGTTTTTTAGTAAGGCAACCAAGTATAGCACTGGCTTCTGCCAAACTCACCTGTTCGTTTTCGGCAACCTGCTTTAATAACATTCCAACAAAAGAGTTTGAACCGAGTTCTTTGCCTTTCAGTGAAATGTGAATGATTTCCGCTTTCTCAGATGTTGTAGATTTTCCGGAGCTGAGAACTGTATCAATCAGTTTGCCCATGCTTTCTGTTCCTCCTCGGAAATTTTCTTTGTATGCCATTTCTGTCCAACAAAGTAAGAAACGGTATCGTGGTCTTTCATGTCGAATGCAAAAACGAGGACCGAACGACGATATTCTCCGCTCTCATTTGGGTCGCCGTGAAGCCAGAATTCGGCACACTCTGCATTGTCTTCAAATGCCTTTTTGAGCATACGTCTACCCTTCGGGATGCCGTTGCAAACACTGTCTTCAAAAGTCTCAACAGTTTCTTTCTTCTGTTTGTATGTTTTAAATTCAAACTTACACATTGTTTCTTTAGCCCTCCTAATCACAAAGACTGCCAATCAAAATCGCAGAAATCTTCCCACCACTGGTTGTCTTCGATGGCTGTGTAGTTATCTGCCCAACCCCGGTTAAGAAGTTTTTGTGCCGTGCTGTGCAAACGAATCGGCTTGTATTGTGTAATCGGGTCACCCCAATCATCGTATGTAACGTGGGGAGCTGTCACATCATCCTCGTTGATTCCAAAGCGTTTTGCTTCTCCGAGCTGATATGCAATGACCATCATTTCGACAATACCGCAATCTGCAAGCTCTTCCTCTGTTGCAGAACAAGCTGTACGAATGAAATTTAAAAGGTCATGATAAAAGATATCCCCCTCGTTTATTTCATTGTACATGAAATAGGTTTCGAGCTTCTCAAAAGGTTCCTCACTCATGTACTCCATCATCTTGTTTTCTACTGCGCATTCGCGGCGGTAAGTAGAGATGGAGAAATCTTTTGACGGTGCTTTGTTTTTCAGCCCGTGTTTAGCGTAATGGCTGTAAGGGTTTTCATGGAATGAACCATGAGTATATCCTTTTTTCATAAAGCCTTCTTCCGTGTGTTTACCACCTACTCCCCTGCTTGCGCAGAGGTTGTGACGGCGCTTTGCTGCAACAAAGGTATCTTTACGCTTTTTGCTGCGGATTTTCTTTTGGCGCGTATGGGCAAGGCGCTCCGCATCCACACATTCGAGCTGTTTCCCAATCATATCATTGAGATTCTGCATCTTGTTAATCTGGATATGCCAGTCAAATTCATTTCTCATTATTTTTCTCTCCCTTTTGGTTTGAATGTTTTTTGGCTTGTGTTAATTCTGTTTTTTGTATGGCGTTACAATATTTTTTACAAAACGTTTTGCCTTTTCGCCATATGCGTTTGTATCCAGATATTTTTCGATTTGTCGAATTGCGAGCTTGTATCTCTGCAAAATATCTGGGAAAGTCGTAATTGCATCTTCTTCAACAGGAACAAAAACGCTCAATTCATACCAGTCCATTTTTGCGTTGTACGCAACAAAAATGCGAAGGTCATAGCACTGTGCGCATCCTTGCACTTTTCCGAGAACTTCATGAACTTCGCAAAACACCGTTTCGCCGAATTGAATGAATCCTGTGCTGAAAGCTTCCATAATGGTGTCATCTGAAAGTTCATTGTTGTACTTTTTTGCCGTATCGACAATCCAATCTTTGTCATAAATGGCGGTAATCAGCAGCCCATATTGTGGGTTCTTTTTTACGTTTGTCGAAATGACTTCTTCGCATAATCTGCAGTCGAAATTTTGCAGAGACGCAACAACCTTTACGACAGGAGGAAAGTTCTTTGCGTTTGCTATGTATTCGCCAGCATTGTTTATCCAGCATCGGTAATCAAATAGGTTCTTGTTGTTAACCATCTGAGTCTCCCTTACTCTTTAATCAGTTGGGCGGGACTGTCGCTTAAAATAGCGCTGATAAAGGCATCCCACGACGCATGCGTAACCGGCAAGTCATTCGCCCATGCACTGCGCTTTTCGATGCACCATTCGCCGTCTCCTTCTAAGTCAGCGAGCGAATCCACCATGAAGTTTTTCTGCATTATACGTTCCATTTTGTCATACGCACTACTGTAAGTTGCGAACATATTCGGAGAAAATAATTCTCTGTTTACGACTTCCTGCAGAACGTATGTGATATAGCCCGCATCATCCGTTGCTTTCGGAACAATTTTTTTCGTGCGTTCTTCTTCAAACACGTCGCTTACAGTTAAGAAGTCGCTTTCGCCACGAAAATACGGATTCTTTGAAGAAAATGCAAAAATTTCTTTATCTCTACGAATAAAGCAGGTGTATTCTCGTTTTCTTGCTTTCAATTTGTTTGCGAGTTCCATAAAGTACATTTTTAGGTCCTTTCTGTTGTCATAGCAACATCTTATATTTATCTTTTAAAGCTTTCGTCTACACAAACCAAAAGGCAGCTCTCATGTGCATTAACTGCTCATAAAAGCTGCCTGTGGTGGATTTACTTAATGTTTTTGATTTTTATAAGGTTTGTGCGTTGGTTATTATACCAACAGTGGAAAATACTGTTGCCGTTAGAACATGAAAGGAACTTTCATCAGGAGCGAGAACGCCGTATCCATTAGGAGGATAATAACGGCGGAAACTCCACTGACGACCAAAACTACACCTGTCCGTTTTGTCGTTTCTTTGGCTGTGGGCCACGTAACCTTAGAGGGTACTACCATTTCTTTAAGGAAATGTGGGATTCCGAAGATGAACTTTTTTGTTGCTTTAGCGGCTGAAAAAAACTTCTCTTTTGCTGACGATTTAGCCATCACAACACCCCCTTTGCGGAAAGCACATATACAATGGCAGTCAATGCGAGAATGATTGTCATCGTCACAATGACAATTCGGTTTAGGGTGTTTTTCTTTGTGTTAGTGACCTTTGACCGCATAGTTTCGTTAATGCCGTTGATGACGCTAAGATTGTCTCCCTCTGATTTATCCATCAAAAGTGTTGCGGCAATTGCGAAAATCGATGCAATGAAAAGAACAATGCAAATAGCACCCTTTAAAATGCTCATAGCGCTCAATTTTATACCTCCCTCTTATCTTATGAAAGAAATCCTTCGTGGTGGCGTACAACCAACTGACTGTTCAAGGATTCAACAACACTCAATGCAACTCCTGTAACGATTAGTAAGCTTGTTCCTCCGAAGTGCATATTGAATCCCGTGATGGCAGAAGCGATAATCGGTACACAAGCAATTACAGACAAGACAAACGAACCGGAGCTTGCAAGAGAATGACATGCTTTTTCAAGGTAATCGCTTGTGTATTTACCTGCGCGAATACCCGGAATACTACCACCATTCTTTCGGAGATTGTTTGCCATTGCAATCGGGTCAAATGTGATACTGATGTAGAACAAGTTGAACAGGAAAATGAGAATCACAAAAACAACGACATACCACGGATTCGTAGAGCGCCAAGCATAAAGCGTAGTATACAACTTTGGATGGTCGCTAAATTTGATGAACATCAATGCAATAGACGGCAGACTGCAAAGTGTCGATGCAAAAATGATGGGCATAACACCCGACATAATCAGCTTCAACGGAATATAGCTTCTCTGTGATGCGGAAGAATTGCGTCCATTTACTTTACCTGCATACTGAACCGGGATTCGCCGTTCGGCATCGCTTGTGTGGACGACGTACCATGTTGCCAAAAGCACAAATGCGATGATTCCGGGAATCATCAAATAATATGCTTTACTGACGCTTTGAGCCTTTGCAATAGAGTTGTTTACCAAAGAAATGACTCCATCCCAACGAGAAATGATGCCCGTAAAGATAATCATGGAGATTCCGTTACCAAGCCCTTTTTCGTCAATCATCCAGCCAAGCCAGATGACGATTTGTGCGCCTGCAACGAGAACAGCCATGACAACGAGTGCTTCTGCGTACATTTTCCACCCGGAAGTGTACTTCATTGCACCATAGTTGCGCATCATCATAAAATAACCAAGCGCTGTGATGGCAGCTAAAGCACATCCAACATACTGAGTAATCTTATCAATCTGCTTTCTTCCGTTGAAATCCTTACTGATTTCTTCTAATTTTGGGATTGCAACTGTAAGTAGCTGCATAATGATGCTTGCGTTAATGTACGCAGTCACACCGATGGCAAAAACAGCGCACTGAGACAAAGCACCGCCAGAAATCAAGTTGTAGTAGTCCAAAATTGAAACACTGCTGAACATATTCTCAAGTGATGCGGATGTGACGAATGGGATTGTGATGGCACACCCAAGTCGATAAATCAGCATAAAGAGCAATGTCCAAAGGATTTTCGAACGAATCTCAGGCATCATCAGACGGCTTACAACTGATGCCTTTTTGTGCTGACCATGCGTTTTCTTTTTTAATAGCTTCGATTTCAAGTTTGAGAACCTCCTCTTTTTTTGCTTTTGCGAACCGCTTCGTTGCTGAAAAAATGAGCTGTTTTTGCTCTTTTTCAGACAATATCTTTGGCTCACATTCAACCTTTTTTCGAATTGTTCCATTTGCTAGGTAAAGCAGTACCCCGACATCGTTTGGGATTTCAGCTTTAACTTTTGAGTACATTTCTGCAGGAAGTGCATAGTAATTGCAGTGTCCCACCATATTGTGTCCATGCTTACTATGAAAATCGGACACAGATATTTTTATTTCTACGCAAGTTATTACCGTATCTATTTCATAATCATGGTTTGTTTTATGGTATTTGCAAAATTTATTTGTACACGTTCCTTTACAGAAATCTGGTGTTGTTGTGTCCTTTGGACAATCTGCTTCTCTTGCCCACTGCTGGATGTTTGGTGGTGTAAATTTACAGCCGTTGTCAAGAAGTCTTTCCAGTTTACATTTTTCTGTTTTATTTTCTTGAACAAAGCATTCTTGCACTCTAACAAAGTCGATAAGCCCGCCTTTTATCGTTCCGTTTTCTACCGGAACTTCCAATGCGTCTATTCCCTTGCGAAAAGAATCTGTTCGATATCCACCATAGCTGTTTGGATTCCATTTCTGCAATGCTAATTCGATTTGTTTAGTGAGTTCTGTTTTCGCCATGATTACTGTGTCTGTAATTTACCTTTTCGGTAAATCATTTTTCCGTCTTTGTCCGGGATATCATAAGGGAAAGCGCCGTCTACAATACGTTTTGCAACGCGCTGACCCGTAGCCGACATATAATACTGGTTGATGCGATTGCACGTTCGTGTGTACGCATATCGTTGAATACCGCTACCCGCCGTCTGTCCCTTCTTGTATTTTTGCAGTTCATCACGCAAATTGATTGCTTGACATTCTCCCCACGGCTAAAGCGGGGGGATTCCTGCATCAACCACCACTGCGCAGTAACCGAGGTTGTTGCGTCTTACACGATGTCAGACAGGCGTTACTTCCCGTGTGCCCCACGGTACGGTATGTATTAGTTTAAGCGGACTTTTCAAGCCCTTTACGCAAAATGTTAATGGCAGCGTTTTTGTCGCGGTTATGAACCGTGTGACAAGACGGGCATTCCCATTGACGGATGCTGAGGTTCTTAACAGCCACATTCTTATAGCCGCAGCAACTGCATGTCTGGCTGCTTGGATAGAATGTAGGTACACGAATTACTGTGCAACCGTACCAATAGGCTTTGTACTCCAGTATACTAAAGAAAGACGACCACGAAACGCTGGAAATAGCTCTTGCAAGTTTATGATTGTGAAGCATTCCCTTTACATTAAGGTCTTCGATGCAGATGGTTTGATTTTCACGCACCAGCATAGTAGACTGTTTTTGAAGGAAATCGTTTCGTTGATTAGCAATCTTTTCGTGGGTGGCAGCGACTCTTATGCGCTGCTTTTCACGATTATGTGAGCCTTTCTGTTTGCGAGCCAAACGCCGCTGTTCGCGAGCAAGTTTTTTGGCATTCTTCTCCAAGTATTTTGGGTTATTAACCACAGCACCTTTACTGTCGGAATAGAATTCTTTGAGCCCAACATCAATGCCTACTACACAACCGTTGTTTGGCATAGGCTGAGGGTCATATTCTACATTAAGAACCACGAAATATTTACCGGTGGCTGTGCGCACCACCGTTGCGTTGTGAATTGCACCAATCTCCATAGACTGATGAACTTTTACCCAACCGATTTTCGGTAAGCGAATGCGCTTATTAGAAATGCGTATACCGTTACCAATATTGAGTGTGCGGTATGATTGTTTGGCGTTTTTTTTGCTTTTGAATTTTGGATGTGCAGCCCTATGTTCAAAGAAGTTTGTGTATCCGGTATCAAGATTTCGCAGCGCTTGCTGCAAAGCAATGGAATCCACCTCTTTAAGAAATGCGTAGTTTACATCCTGTTTGAGAGCTGTCAGCATAGCAGAAGTTTGTTTATAGCCACACTTCTCCCCACTTTTGAAAGCATCCTCCCGCATAGCAAGACCTCTATTGTAAATGAGTCTGCTGCAACCGAGAGTACGGTCAATCAGATTGCGCTGCTCCCGGTTTGGGTAGATTCTAAATTTTGCGCCCTTTTGAAATGTCATTTTTATTTTACCCTTTAAGCAAAAACTTGGTTTCACTGCGCCTTATATCCCCATAACTAAAGCAAGGGGTTTTACGGCGCTCTTGATAAATCTAATGGAATGGGTTCACTCCACTAAAATTCTTCAATACCCGGCATAATGAAATCTGACGCATATTTCCATTTTGTTATGCTATTGAATACCGTTTTCGTGGTATCCTCGACCCACATCTTTCGACCAAATACTTGTTCCAAATGCATTGCGAAAAACTCGTCTTCACTGTAGGCAATAACTGGTTCGTTTTGCAAAGGAAATTGATTCTGAGCGACATCATGCCAATCGCTCATTTGGGTTGGTGCAGGTAGTGGGATTTGCACTTTGCCTTCTACATCGACATGAATACCACTCCCCTTCTCAAACCAAACTTCCTTTTCCTTGCTTTCCGGGTCTTTTTCAAGCAAAAGTATCTTCGTATCACTTTGAAGCAAAATGTATGCAGCATTGTTTTCGATTTTGATGTTGGATTTTGGTTCGTGCTCTTTTAGGATTTCCTCTATTTTATCGGAAAAGTCTAGCCACATTTTTGCATTATCCGAATCACCTAATGATGACATTCCGCCAAAGTAAATATGTTCTTGAATACTTTTTAGGATGCTGTTTAGTGTATCCGTTGACATTGCAGGTAGATGCTTTTCGACGAACGCTACAACTTTTTGGGGAATTTCTTCTCGTTGACCAAGGCTGAAACGAATAGCACAAACGCACAGTAGACCGAAATCATCAGTCGATGGAGAAATTTCTATACTGTTTTCTGAAACCGCGTTTTCAGCCATTCGTAATTTTCCTTTGAATTGTTTGCTTGATTACTTTCTGGTGCCTCTCTGTACTTTACTTCAACTTCTTCGTCAGTCGCAGGTCGTGGCGGACGATGCTTTGAAACAATGTATGAGTAACACATAGTGGTAAGCCATGTGATATCGCCTTCATCAATTTGGTCAAACTTCTGAACAGTAACCGTAACATCTACGCCAGCCATTCCTGCAGCGACGAGCATTTCACGTGTGTGATGCGGCATTGAGAAGCGATTCTGGTCATAATACAAACGGACTTTTCCGTTAAGTCCGATGGCATTGACAGTATCAATTGCCCACCCGATTCCGGTGCTCGCATGGGAAAAATCAAAGAATCTAAGGTTTGCGGGCATGGATTCCGTATACTTGCTTGGAATTTTATAGTCAATCAGGACAGCGATGTGCTCTGGGTCCCGAATGAAATCTTCAATATCTTTAAGGATAAATGCGGTTTTCCCTGCGCCGGGTCGTCCGGCAATGACATTGATGAATTCTGACATTAAATTTTTCTCCTCTTGTTGGTTGAACTGAGTCAGTTTATTGTGCCGTCAGTTGGTGCCATCAACAGTTCTACTTCCGATGGCTCAACTGGTGTGACTTGTTTGATTGGTACTCCATATGTTCTTGCTATATCTTTTCTTATGTTTTCAAGTTCGTCAATTTTGATTGATTCTGCTTCCCTGTCAAGAACAATGTGTCTACCAATGTAATTGGGTGGTGCATCTGTTCCCGGTTGAGCACCAATACGAAAGTAAATGTCTATTGATACTATCGCGTATTTGCTGTTAATGAGTAAGTCGGAGCTGCTATTTTGCATTGCTAAACCTCCAGAGAACAATAGCGCCATGATTGTGGTGCGCGGCTAATATGAAGGTCTTGGAGTGTTCCATCAATAGGAACTACATTCTGTACATTCCATCCGTATAAGCGACCAGATGTTCGTCCGTAATTATAGAGTTCTTTGTAAGACAAGCACCCTTTTGAGCAAAACTCTTGCGTCACTGTCGGCATATCTGTTCCGTCAATGATAACAGGAAGTTCAGTAAAGCAATCCAAATCTTTGATGGAATCACACACAAAGGCGGCTACGATTTTACCAGAGCCGCCCTCCTTTTTTGTTTCGTAGCAAAGAACTGTGAATGGATATTCGAATTCCCACGGTCTTGTTTTTCGGACCTCGATTGTTTTCTCGCCAGCGAGGATTTTATCCAGCCATTGCTTCTTGATGCTCAAAAGAACAACTTTTCCATTGTTCTGGTTGATTGAATCACGAATTGTCGTCGGTATCGTCAACACTGTTGTTTTCCTCGTTGTCGTTATCACACAATTCCGGACGTGCCGTTAATGCACCCCTAAAATACTCTGTAACGCTACTTCCACTTTCTTCGATGTTTGAAATGAAGATGGCTGCAGATGTTTCATAGTCGGCACGAGAAATTCCCGTCTCATGGTTGAAGTCAAGGAATTCATGTTCAAACTGCTGTCCCAACTCAATGAGAACACTATCCTCTAACTCTTCTTTAAACTCATCTTCTGTTCCATCGTAATCTACTCGGAAACTTTCTTTTCCATCGTTTTCGATAAAGGCTGAAACGGCGTTGTTTACAGCGTCGCTTACAAATCCTGCCGTTTCCATAGCCATTGCATCGCAGAAATCATCATCAATGCGTTGGCTTAAATCAGGAATCTCCCCATCAAAAAGTGGCATGAGCTTCATTAAGTAATACCGATACAGAATTACCATGCTTGCGTTGTTGAGGTCGAAATTTTTAATTACCTCTTTCAGCTTCTCCTGCTTCTTTTCGTTACGAATTACTTCAAAATTATAATTTGCTTTCATTTTTTTTCTTTTCACGACTTTCTTTCAATTTTCCTGCCAGCATCTTTCCGCGTTCGGACAGCTCTGCACGCTGTTCATCAGTGAGAATGCGCGGCGGTCTGATTTTAATCCATATTTTTGGGAAGGTTGCTTCTACTGCTCCGCTTGGATATTCCTTGATTTTCACTTCGTCTGGCCTTTCCTTTGCGAGGTCACGAAGCATCTGTTTTTTGTGAACATTTAGAGTGTAATAAGACGCTTCCTTTTCTCCGTTGTTGAAATTGATGATTGTTTCAGTTTCATACGCAGAACTGAATGTTGTGCGTTCATCTTCCGTGTCTTCGTTGTCATCATCGTAGGAGGTATCTAATAACGTGCTTTCAGTGTCTAAATTTTCTGTTCCGATGTTGTTCTCCTTTTTGACGTCCATAATTGGACTCCTTTCTGTTTTGATACCTTTATTATATCATTTTATAAACTGCCCAGCAACCGCTTTGACTCTATATACGCCACTCTCACATTACAAAAAGAAAAGCCCCCACAGTGTTGCTTTTGCGCAACGCCTGTAGGAGCGATATGTATAATTCTTTTTATAATCCAAGCTGACAGAACTTCAATTCTGCTTCATCATATTTGTCGTTTTGCATCAAGGTTACAACTTCTTTTAGTTTTAGGTAATCTTCGTCGTTGAAAATGCGATACCAAAAGATTGTAAACTCTTCTTCAATGGTTCCTCTAAAATCGACAAATCCATGTTCTGGTTCCGGATAAAACAAGTTTCCTTTGGTGTAGAATAATCGGTGGTTCATTATCATTTCTTGGATGGTCTCAAACGCCGTGTCTTGCGGCCCATAGATTTTTGTGTAACGACCATCAGACTTTTCGAGTAGACGAAGGACGTTTTTTAGCAAGTTGTTAGCTGGTTCTGGTTGTGGGTCTCTCCGATGAATAACAAGATGTTCTTTTCCGTCTTTACGCATCATAACAGGATACATTTGACATGTTCCATAGTATTCATCTTTTACGGTAATTGGTTCTTTTTCGTAGATTTCAATGGACATATAAAGCCTTTCTGCCTTTCATGAATTTTTGGGGTGTTGTGTCATTTTTCCTTCCTATCTTTTATACTTCTATTTTACAATAACTTAGCGCTATGGTCAACGGGTTTATGTTTCCAATAAAGCGCAGAAAAACATTTCTAAAGTACAAATGTAAAAGGCAGACCGCAATGTTCTTGCAATCTGCCTTTTACATTTTGATGGATGGTAAAAAAGAGAATGTTACGAGGGAAAGGTGGGATGTGGTCCCACACGGTAATGGCGTTACCGTTGTTACATACACTTTCCCAGAAGAGAGACTACCTAATGCCACTTAGGTAGTCTCGTTGGGGTTAATGCATTTTCACACGATGTATCAGCTTGTTGGATTCTTGCTTTCCAGAAGTGAGACATTCCAACTAGCATTGGGTAGTCTCATTGAGGGTGATGCGTTTTCACAGTATGTATCGGTTTTAGACGTTTCTACTGAGGTGCTTTTTTACAACAATTTCGTACGGTGCTGTATTGCTTACTCGGCTACAACTTCATCGGTCGTAATGGGTTCTTCAGTCACTGTTTCTTCTGCCACATCAGGAGTGATTTCCTCTGCCACATCTTCGGTTGCTTCAGAAACAATCTCTTCCTCTGCGGGTTCTACAGCTTCCGGTTCGGGAACCGTCTCTTCGGGGATGACTTCTGCTGGTTCGTCTACGATTTCCGGCAAAGCAGGTTCGATTTCATCATTTACAACACTTGCAACATTTGCAACGTAAAGAGTGTCGTTTACCGTCTCGGAAGGAATTTCAACAGTTCCGTCTTCGGACGCGCCATCTTCCTCGCTGTCATCGGTGAAGTAGATTTCTTCATCATCGATAAGAGCTGCCGCTTCGTCGTCAGTGGCAGTCACGTTTTCCGGCGATTCACCGCTTTCAACCATGTCCTCGCTGTTCAACTTTTTGCTTTCGGCGTCGTTGGCGTCGTTGGTGTCGTTGCTGTCTTTAGTGTTGTCGCTTTCCGTTGTATCTACCTTGTTCTCAGGAGTTACAACATCTTCGCTCGTTTTCTCAACTTCTGCGTTTGCAGTGCTACCCTCATTTGCCTTATCAGCCTTATACTCTACCGTTTCTTCCGGCTTATCCGGCTCTTCTTCTGCGTTATTGTCTACTGCGTCGTCAACGGGCTTGTCGTTGTTAACTGCAGACTGAGCGCTGGTGGTGTAATTCGGGTCACGGATGAAAATCTGGATGCCGAAAACACGTCCATTGTATTCTCGCACGGCACAAATCATACCATTGGCATTGGGGTTGACCATTGCTGCATAGTGACCCTCAGAGTTGTACCAAAGGTAATAAAGGTGCTCTTCATCGAAAATGCAGTCTTCTTCTGCAGCATTTTCGCCTACTGCCCAATCAGATTTATCACCCAAAACCGTTCCAGCGCTGGAGTGGTCTGGGCGTGTGTGGGCACCCCACTTACCATCAATCGTTCCATAATTGATATAGTTCTGCAGAAGCTCTCCTACGCGAATATCGGCAGCATACTGTAGGTCAGAACGATAAGAAAGCGTTTCCAGACCGTTTTGCGAGCGCAGTGCGTTTGTTTTCTCGAAGATATCCTGTTCGTATGCTTTCTGGTTGTATTTGCTATTTAAGCCGCAACGGTTGCAATAACCATAAGAGAAGTTGTGTCCCAGTGCGGCAATTTCCTCGGTCTTGGTTTCATTGCAGACAGTGCATGTAAAGGTCTTGACGCCCTTGCCATCGCAGGTGGGTTCAACCGTGACCTTTCCAGCATCCCATTTGTGCTCATTCGTCTTCGGAATATCACGAACTCGCTCGGATGCACCACAAGAGGTGCAGACGCGGTCAACATGACCCTCTTCCTTGCAAGTTGCTTCCGTGGTGTGCTCAACCCATGCATGACCGGTTGCGGGAACAATCGTGTCGTCATAAGACTTTGCAGGGTTTTCATTGCACTCATGGTGGGTATAGCCGTCAGTGGTGCAGGTAGGAGCAACAACGGTGGTTTTGAAGGTGTACTTCTTTGCAGGAATGGATTCCGTGTAGGTGTCACCACAGGTCTTGCAGGTAAACGTCTTAACGCCGTCGCTCTCGTAAGTCGGTTCCGTAGTTACAATGCCATCGTCGTAGCTGTGTCCCAGAGCAGCAATTTCCTCGGTTTTGGTGTGGCTCTTGTCGTGAGCACAGGTGTAGGTACGGACACCCTTTTCAGTGCAGGTAGGAGCCTTGGTGACCTCACCATCGCCCCAATCATGACCCAGTGCCGGGATAACCTCGGTCTTGGTTTCGTTGCAACCATCGTGAGTGCAACGATAAGTCTTTACACCATCTTCATCACAAGTAGCTGGCTTGGTAATTTCGCCATCATTCCAAGCGTGACCAAGGGGAGCAATGTCTTCCGTCTTGGTATGATTCTTGTCATGAGCACAGGTATAGGTACGAACACCCTTTTCGGTGCAAGTAGGAGCCTTGGTGATTTCACCATTACCCCAATCATGACCCAGCGCCGGAATAACCTCGGTCTTGGTTGCGCCATCGCGAGAGCAGGTGTAGACTTTAACACCAGTTTCGTCACAGGTGGGTTCCTTCGTCACAACTCCAGCATCCCAATCATGACCAAGAGCATCAACATAATCGCGCTTTTCGGTCAGATTTTTATCTTGGTTGCAAACATAGATGGTATAGCCCTTATCATCACAGGTCGGAGCAATCGTGTCGCCCTTGTGCCAAGTCTTCTCAACAAGAGGAATGGTTTCGGTGCGAGTTGCGCCGCAATCCTTGCATGTATAGGTCATGATACCGGTTTCGTAAATGGTAGCAGCCTTGGTGACCTTGCCGTCGTCATAGCTGTGAGGCAACTTATTGGTATACTCACCCTTGTAGGTCAAGCCGGGGACCTCATTGCACTCATAAACGGTATAACCCTCAGAGGTGCAAGTTGGCGCAACAACTTCCTTGATATGGTAAGTCTTATCCAGCTCTGGAATTTCCTCGGTTCGAGTCTCGCCACAAGTCTTGCACTTGAAGGTTTTGATACCCTTTTCGAAGTATGTGGCTTCCTTGGTGACAACACCTGCATCCCAATCATGTCCAATTGCAGGAACATAATTGTCGTTGTAGTTCATACCACCCCACTCGTTGCAAATGTGCTCGTCATAGCCATCGGTGGTGCAAGACGGCTCATGTTTGCGGACGGTAAAGGTGTAGGTCTGAGATGCTTTCTTCTCCGTGTTGCCAGCCGTGGCGTTTGCGCTCTGCTGAACAGGTGCAGCCACAACAGGTGCAACAGGCTTAGTCGGCACAGCCGGATTCGTAGCGGTGTTCTTACCATTGCTCGTGGAATTGCTGTTCGATGCATTCTGGTTCGTGTTGGAAGTGTTGCCGTTATCTTTGTTGGTGTTGTCCTTTGCCTCGGTATTCTCTTTGTTTTCCTTGGATGCGGCATCCTTTTCGTTCGAAGTGTCTTTCGGCATCTCTGCGTTTGCAGAAGTGCTGTCTTTGCTTTCCGCATTGCTGGATTCGCTCTGACTGGTTTTGGTTTCTGCAGAAGATGCGGTTGTGCTGTCACTCTTGGCACCACAGCCCGTGGCAGCAAGTGCTACCGTAGCCGCCATCGCAACGGCAACTGCGCTCTTCGTCATACGAAATTTCTTACGCATTGTTTGAACATTCTCCTTAATTTGCTGTTTGTTGTTGTGTTGTTACGAATATTTTAAACAAATCATCTGCTGTATGGTTTATACTTTAAACTATCAGCCGATTTGTTTCAACTGATTGAGCACGAAACGCAACTTGATGCGCACCAATCTGTATACTAAATTGTGTACTGATGCGTTTTTTGTGTGCGTTCGCTGAATTGTTACTGCATTTTAATCACATCCAATTTCTATAGGTGAATTGTACTGTACATCTTTTATTTAAAGGTTCCTGTGGTGGGACTACAGAGATTCGAACTCTGAACCGAGCGGTTATGAGCCGCCAGCGCTAACCAGTTGCGCCATAGCCCCATATCTCATAGAACATGGCTCGCATTATGGTACTTCTCGCGGGAAAGCCTTTGTTCTTTCGATGTATTTATTGTACCATATCGTGTACCATTCCGCAACCGCTTTGTGCTTAATTAAGAGCGCAAAAAGGCTCCCGCGTGTACACGGGAGCCTTTGACTCGCTTTTGCTGTTCTTGTTTATGTGCGCCACCAATATGCTGCTGCTTCATCGGCCACATGGAGTATCCACGCAAGAGTATTGTGTTCGTAGCACTCTCCAACGGCGATTTCGTAGCCAGCAGTAAAACCCATGTGGTTGTTGATTGCCGCCATTTCCTCAATGGACAGTTTGATGTGTTGAGCAAGTAAAAACACTGATTTGTCACCGTGCCCATTTCCACCAACAAATACGGTTTCTTCACACTGGTAGAATGGGACTTTTTCCCACTGTCCTGTTGCTTCATTTTTCTGGTTTTTTGTTCCTACCTTATAGAAATTTGTTTTGCAAATATCATGAAACAAAGAAACCAGATACAACTGCTCTTCTGTAAAAAGCGGAGATTTGCGCTCTGTATCGTCGGAGCTGTAATTGTATGTTCGAGCCAATCTTACGGTTTCTCGTGCCACATTAAGGCTGTGTAAGCACAATCCACCGGGTTCTGCACAGTGAAATCTTGTGGATGCCGGAGCTGTAAAAAAGTCTGTTTCATTTTCGAGCCAGTTCATCAGTTCGTCGATACCGTCTCGATGAATATTCTTTGAAACGAGGTTTTTGAATAACTGCTTTTGTGCCTCTATGTCGATTGCCATATCTCTTTTCCTTTCTGCGTTGTGTACATTTTGTAGTATTTGCTTACATATTACAATTTGTTTTTTGCAACTATCCACTCGATGATGTTGTCTGTGCATGAACTTACAACATCATTTACGGTTGGTGCTTTGCTTTTTGCATAAATTGCGTCAGTGATTGTTTCAACTGTACAAAGTTCTATCGGGTACTGAACAGACGTGAGGAATTTACGGCAAAGGACTTCTACATCTCCCCTGCTCAGTTCTTTTACATGATGTTTAAAAGTAAACCTTCTTACAAGTGCTTCATCAAGGACATCCGCTCGATTTGTTGTTCCGATTAGAATAACATTGTTGCTCAGTCTGTCAAGTTCTTGCATTACGGCAATGGTAATACGGTTCATTTCCGAAACGTCAAAATTTTTTCCGCGCTTACTTCCGATTGCATCAATTTCATCAAGGCATAGGACGCAAGAACTCCGGTGACAATAATCAAAGACTGTTCCAATATTCTTGGATGTCTTTCCGAGTGCCGAATCTATAATTCCGGATAACTTTAAAAACACGAATGGCAAGTCTGCCTTGTATGCAATATACCTCGCCAATTCGGTTTTCCCTGTTCCGGGGGCACCTTCTAATAGAAGCGAACACGTATAATGAATGCCAAGTTCTTGTAATTGCAAAGCTGCCTTCCGAACTGCAAACAGTTTATCAATCACTTGTTTTTCACTTTCTCGCAAAATGAATCGGCTTTCAGGAAAATGCCGCACATCTTCTGCGATTGCGATTTCTTTCATGTTGTACGGGAGCTCTATTTGTCCGATTTGCCTCACAGACATTTTTCGTAGCATTGTTTCTTTGAAAACACTATCCTTTGCAGTGTTCGTGTTATCCAGAATGATTTTTACCTGTTCTTGCGCCTTGCGGATATCTCCATCAATAACGTATTGAATTAGGTTTTGTTCATTTGCATTCATACCGCGCTCACCTCCTTTGTCTTCAAGATTTCAACTTAACCGCGAATCATCATAATTGCCGCAATGCCAGCAAGAAGCGTACTAAAGACCATCATGCCAAGAGACAGGTAAATCGCCAGCTTGTCACCTTCAACACGACCATAGTTGCTCACAGTGTCTTTATAAAGATGATAAGAGAAAAGCAAAATGCCTGCAAGTACGCCAAAGCCAACAACGATTCTAAAAACGTTCATAAATAAAATACCTCGTTACAATGTTTTCTTTTGATTTATTATGTTACAAGAAATGCCGGATGACAAAAATGACACCCGGCATTTGTTGGCAGTTTATTGTCATACCGGACGGTGGCGAGGAGAAAGGGATTCGAACCCTTGGACCGCTGTTAACGAGTCACTGGTTTTCAAGACCAGCTCCATAAACCTCTCGGACACCTCCCCAAGAATGTGCGCAGCCGCCTTCGCCACTCGCACAATATTTGTATAGCGGCTTAACCTATACAGTATTATCATCAGGATATCTATGCCCAATCGCAGCGTGCTGTATAGATTCTTTCGTGGTTTGTCATAGGAGTCGCTGCTAAAAATGACGCGCAAGATACGCAACCGCCTTCGCCACTCGTATCAAAACCCAATTTCTATAGCGGTTTTGCATTATCAGCTTTTCTACCTTTCATACAAAAGGTCCGGGCGACTGATAGATGCATTCGTGGTTATGTTTTGCAGAAAGGAACGCCCAGCATGATTCGTCTAACGACAACCTCAAGAAGTCGCCAACTCTCACATCGAGTGGCGTAGCGTGTCCGTTTGTGTCGCTCCGTCTCTCGATGTATTTATTATATCATTGTATGTATCACTTCGCAACCGCTTTTGCGCTATTTTTTTGCGTTATCTGTATAACCTTTTTGCAAACACTCGATACAATCGCCTGTTTCACAGAGTAGTTCGTTATTAAGCAGCAACCCCATTACCGCAAAACGTAATGTATGGATTTTGCCATCCATGTTTATCGTCTTTACTATGTTTTGCAAACGCACGATTTCCTCCAGTAAAGTAAGGTGCTTGTCTGATAAATAAAAACTAACTTGTTTTGACATTCCACCCATACTTTTAGAAGGTAGGTGCTTTTCTATTTCTTCTTTTGTGGGGATTATGTACCACCTCTCCCCTCCCCTATCAGCCTTCGTGAAGGTTTTATATTTGCTCGAACCATAAACAACACAATATTCTATTCCAACTTCTGCAACCTTATTTAATTCATCGGCAAGCATTCGATTGGCTACAGTGCCTGCCTTTTCGCCACGGTACGCTGCTTCACTGTCAATTACATCATAAACTGCGGAGCATAGTCGGATAGGTCTTCGGTTTGGCTTTTCTGCGCTCAAATTCATTACCCTTCGTCCTGTCTTTGTGCTTTTTCAATCATTTCCTTTAGAACTGTTGCTGTTTCGATAACTTCATTTAATGCATGAATATCCTGCTCAAGAACTTCCGGCGACTGTTTTTTTAGGGATTTCACATAGTTTTTGCGATTGATAATTGCATCAAGTTGACTTTTGATACCCGGTGCTTTTTTCTGAACGACGGTCTCCGCAGCGTTCTTAGACACCTCTGCCCTTACTGTTTTTTTCTTATCGTTCTTTTCCTTTGCAGCCTGATTCTTATTATCGTACTCAAACTCTTCCATCTGCTTTTCGCTATTATTTGCTTTCGCAGCAGCATACTCAGCAGCTTTTTCATTGAGCGTTTTCAATCCTGTTTCATAATCTTCCAGAGCTTTTGCGAACATTGCATCGAGTTCTTCAAAAGTTCCAGCCTTGGTTGCGGCATACAACGCCTCACGGAATGTGATATGTAGGTTATCACGCCGCACCTCAACGCTGTTGCGTTCGTCCGGTCTGTTTGTATCAGAAAAGCAATCAACAGTAAATAACCTTTGCAACCTTTCAGCAATTTCCATCTGCTTCCCATTGGGGAAATGCAAGTAGATATCTGCTTCGCTTCTGCTTACATATCCGCTGTCCAGCAATTCTTTGAGTTCTGCGCAAAGGTTTCTTTCTGTTCTGATGTCCCTATCCAGCGTTTTGGTATTTTCCGGACTCAGACTCTTGATTGTCTTTTTTGCTTGTGATTCTGTTAGATTGTATGGGCTTTTTTGCAGACATTCAATAAAGCTTACCAATGCTTTTCGGCGAATCTTTTCATTGCCGAATCCGCCGCGAACCTGAAGGTTGGCACTGTAAAGCAAAACCTTTTTCTCGTTATCTGTTAAATCACTTGTGATAACGTTGCAATGCTTTACCGTATTCCAGCTTGCGTCTTTTTCTTCCAGATATTTAAGAGCACGATAGCGACGTTCACCGGAAATCAACATATACACCGTATTCTTGCCTTCCTGCTGTGGCAGTACGACAAGGTTGTGCATTAGCCCATTCCTCTCAATATCTTCCGCAAGAGTTCTGATATCCTCATCGTTATCATCCTGTCGGAAAACTTCGTTATCTGGATTGAGCCTTATATCGGAGAGCATGATGTCTCTGCTGGCGTACTCGATAGTTTTGTCGTTCACAAGTTTGCTGAGCAAAAGTTCTCCCGCTTCATTATTATTGCAATCCATGATTGCTTCCTTGCTCGGCATGACAACTTTCTTTGCGTTGGCCTTCGACGGCTTAGTCTTCATACCCATTTCAGTTCTCCTCCAGCTTATCAAGGCGCTCTTTCAATTCCTTGTAAAGAGCGGCATAGCTTCTGCCTACTGGTTGCGTTCTCGCTGAATAGCAGACCGGCACGCATTTTCTTACAGAGCTTTTGACCGCCAAAGCCATCGGGATTTCCGCTTCAAAGAGTGCGGAGCCGAGTTCTGATTTACACTCCTCCCGCGTCTCACGTGTTGCCGCGCCTTTGTCTACCATCGTAAGAACCACACCAATACCTTTGAGTCTTGACGCCGGGTCCTTGCTCAACTTACTGCAAATTGAATAGGTACGAAAAGCGGAGTCTTCGGAAAAAGCATCACACTGCATTGGAATCAGCACATAATCCGCAGCCGCGATGGCATTGGAAAGTATTTGGCTGTCGCGAGTTGGCTGCGTGTCGATGATGATATAGTCGTAATCATCGCGTACTTGGTTCAAAAAATAAAGAAGGAAGTCCCCCATGCTTGATAGCTTTTTGGGGTCTTCATCTTCAAATTGCTGTGCATCCTCATACAAATCCTGCAATCTCTTATTGATACGAGGCGTTTGACTGCTTGCTGGTATCATGTCTACATTTTCGTACTCGGTTTCTACTATGTAGTCTCGTGTATGGGTGTACCTGAATCCGTCAAACAAATCATATAACGCTTTTCCGTGATAAATACCACTCGTAATACTGTTTCCACCCGAAAGAGCAAATGTCAGGTTTCCCTGCGGGTCTGTATCAACACACAGCACTTTTTTGCCCTCATCCCCCATCAGATATGCAAGGTTGGAGGCCGTCACTGTTTTTCCGGAGCCACCTTTTTCAATGGCAATCGTTATAATTTTTGCGCCCATTTTTATCTCCATTCATTTCACAAGTAAATTTTGTAAGTATAAAATTTCTGTTGCTATCTACTCTTTAATTATAGCATGTGAGGAGGTAATGTCAACAATATATAGGAGATAAATGTCGCTGCCTTCTATAAGTAAAACACTCATCGCAAATGTTTCTGTTGCTCCTATATTTATAATATCCTCTAACATTTTTATTGGTTATGTGCCGAAAAATCTGCTTGCATGTAGAGGATGTACATAAACAACATTTGTTTCTTCCGTCCAGAAAACAAACACGCTTGTTTATATAAAAAGTAAAACGCAAGAGTTAATAGTTTCTGTTGCTCCTTATTTTTACACAAAAACACTCCCGTGCCGTCTGGCTGCGGGAGTGTTTGTAAAATTAAAGAGAATATGGAAAAGTATTTCTCATTCGTCAAACTGATTCATCCAATGTTGGTTAAACATATCAGCCTGCCCGTTCTCTATCACTTTTAGTTTTTGCTTTCCGTCTTCAATGATTTTAACATCTTCAATCGCATTAACTACGATAGCTGCATTGTATTGCGCTGACTTCAACTTGCCAGCATCTCTTTTTTCAATCATCATTTGAGCCATGCCGACAACCCAATATTTAAGGTTTTCATTATGCTCCAAAACACGATTTAAAGCATCTAAGGTTTCTTTTGCAAGGCTTGCTTTCCTTGGGTTTTTATTTGTCAATGTTCTAGCCACATAAACAAGGACACCTGATATCATAGACTCGAAATCATTTCCGAATTTATCTTGAATAGATTCATAGTCTGCCAGTTTTTCAAGTTCTCTGGTTGCTCTTGTCACCGACAATTTGCAAATATCAGCAGATATCAGTCCTTTGCTAATTTCAGGAACAGCAACAGAATCTTTATGTTTTCTGTTTTTGCGGTCTTCTACGATAATATCATCATAGATAGATACTACACTATTTTCTCTGATTTCCTCAAGTTCATCAGCGGTTTTATAACGAATGAATAAATAGAGCAACTGATATCCCTTGCGGCCTTCTCCGGCAATCCGCGCAGGAATATAATCAAACCAGAGGTTGGAAACAGCATTTATCTCTTCTTTTGCTTTGGTAAGAACATTTTTATCAAAATCTTTGTAGCTCGCATACTTCTCTGTTAAGGGTTTATCCTGTTTTCCACCCTTGCCATCATCCGGAGCAGGGGAGAGCTGAAGCTTCAAATCCTGTATATTGAAAACCTTATACTTGAATCCATGAAGACGCTTTGCACTTTTTGGAAACTTGGCTCTCAGAAATTCGTCCGTTGCAGGCTGAAACACGATACCATTGGTGTATCCGTAATCCGTCTCACCGTTATCATAAGAGAGGATAATCTCATAAATGCGCATAGAATATGTGCTGTTCATTTTAAGCAAATATTCTACATCGAAGCTTGTATAGTTGGACTTGAGCTGCGTTAAATAGGGGAATATCTCCGGAGAGAATCGCATATTGATTGTCTTATTCTCAAAGTCGATATTCGTTCCTCCGCTAATCCAGCGATACAAATCACTGGATTTTGCACCATCATCTACCCAGAAACTCGAATCGGCCAGTTTTTTGATGGTGTTTTTTAGATAAGTCCTGTAAGACGAGCTGCGAGTATCTGCACCTGTCAGGCGTGAAAAATTACTGAAAGACATCGTGTAGACTTTATTTGGGTCAGTGTCTTCCTTTGGGTTGATTTGCGCAATCATTGCAAGGAGCAACTTCTGCTGCGTCTTTGGAAGAGAGTAACGAGTCTTTTGTATCAGCTCATTACTTTTGGTCACTACCGTCATACTCGTAACGGATAATTTGTTCCGAGTACGGGCGTGATGATTCTGACTATCCAGAACCTCTCCCTCGATAACAGTTTTCTTTTCCTTTGCCATAAACAGTAACCGGCTTTCTATAAGATGAAGTCCGACATCCTACAACGCTTGTTATAAGCTTTCTCGGTCTTTTTTTGTAAGTACATACTACACCATAAAAGGGAAATTGTCAATATGATTCTCCCTTTTATGATAAAGGGAGTTTTATTGTCTGTCGTTATTTTTAAAAATAATAATTTTATTTTTTATCTTTTTATTTCTATTTATTATATATATGTAGGGTGGGAGTTTTATTGATGCTCAAAGGGAGTTTTTTTCACTTTCAGAGGGAGTCGAATTGATGGGTCAAAAGGAGAATTTTTGATAATATTGTAATCAACAAAACTCCTTTTGAGATAGAGCATGACTGACAAATAGCATTCACAAGGCAGACTAACTTGCCGTATTAGATGATTTACCCATGACTAAACGGCACTTTCTGAACTCTGTCAAGGAAGAGGGGAGTGCCAGCGGATACGATAAAAGGAGTTTTGTTTTTTAAAATTTTCAGGTGAGGTCCCGTTGTGAAATAAAGGCCGATATGACACTTTGCCTCATCCAAACGAAGCATCAGGCATCGGTTTTCTTTATCGAAACAGGGAAGACGAGCATGGAAGTGCTGACAAAGGGAGTTTCTTTTTTCAAAATTTAAGAATAAGAAAGGGAGTTTTGTTTTTCAAAAATTGAGAAAAGGAGGTTTGTTGTTGTAAAAATCGTAGATAGTCCGAGAGAATTCCATATCTTCCGTGATACCTTTTTGCATCATTGGCGTGGTAGGGGAGAGGTGAAAAGGTTTATAGCGATAGCGTCAGCCATAAAAGGAGGTTTGTTTTCAAAAAAATATGAGAGTACATATCATCGATATATCGTTATAAATCTTGCACTTTTTAGGCACTGTCCGTAAGATAAAGGGAGAAAATTTTTTAAAAAATGAGCTCTGGACGAAGAATCTCTGTACCTCGTACTACTTCCGCGCAAAAACAAATCTGATTGCAGTATTACCGTCGTTCTTTCTTGCTAAATGCAACAGTTACCCACTTTCATAAAAGGAGTCTCTTTTTCTAATTTTGAGAAAAGGAGTTTTATTGTTTCAAAAATCGGATTTTGCAATGGAAAGCCTCATCTGACATGGAGGGTAGGGGAGTGGAAAGAAAGATAAAAGGAGTTTTATTTTTTAAAAACAGCTTGCATTATATCGTTATATCGTGAAATGTCGTTGACGCATTGTAATTTAAGCCGCGTATTATCCTGTATGCAGAACAAACACCAAATAAAATGTGCCAAAACAGTTTATCCAACCAAAAGGAGTTTCTTTTCTTAATTACGCGATATTTTTTGATAAAGGGAGTTTTGTTTTTGATTTTATAAAGGGAGTCTTGTTTTTCAAAATATTGAATTTCTGCAAAAGCATGTTCTTTCTTGGAAGAATCCTGTTCCTGACAGGTAACATGGAAGCAGGAGAGTACGAGGATGAATGTGTAAAGAAAGAAGCTTTACACGATAAAGGGAGCTTTATTTTTCAAAAAACAGAAAAAACAAATACAACGAAGCATCGAAACAAAACACTCACTTTTTGATGATTTTCTATGCCAGAAAGGGAGAAACTTTTTGAAAAATATGAGAAACCTTGTTGAGGTTCGTCCTTTTCTCCTCTATGGCAGAAAGTCATCTGTGCAAAAACAAAATGGCTTTTGCTTTGATAAAGGGAGTTTCTTTTTTCAAAATCTATAACACCGTCTCGAAAAATATCGAAAATGTGTTCTGAATAACAATAGTGGCGGAGCTGAAATTTTGCGAAGTGGAGAATTGCAGCATTACATATTGTATTTAATTACAATATATTAACAGATGGTATTTATTGTCGCGTAGGTGAAAAGGCAATTTTTTAAAAAGGAAACAAAAAATCTCCTTTTGTGAATTAGTGGGTGATAGGAACATGAAAGGGAAGAGCGGCAAAAAGGGTAGCAAATCCGAGTACGGTTTTTTTACGGTTTCTAAGTGTAAAAATCTCTCTTTGGTTGTACGGTGTGAGACAAGTCATGGTACAAAGCTTTAAGCGTGGCAAGTGTAACTTGTATTCTACGCTCCGCATCCTGAACTTTAGCCAAAAGCGGAGACCCTGCTATCACGGACAAGGGTTTTAGCAAATCTCTGGCAGAGTAGCGAACGCCAATGTTGTGACTCATACTAAGGTCACAGTTGTATTGTTTACCACTTGCAAAGGTTGCAGTGGGCTTTTTGTCGCATAATCTTGTGTGGAATTATGTGTCCATAGCAACAACTTCTGTGCCTTACTGTTGCCGTGCTTTTACCCGTGAGTAATAAATGTTCAATTTTGATGAAGGAGCAACAGAAACAAAATAATTAGTAATATTGGTGACTTGTTTGATTTGTCACACTGTATTCGCTAAACTAACATATACCGTACTAAGAAATATGTGGCGGTATGTATTTGGGCATAAAGCGGATGCGTATTGCTTTTTTGGATGATATAATTAAAACATAATTCGACATATCGTGTAGTGGTCGTTACAACTCGCCTGTTGAAAGGATGTGAATAGGCAATCCTCCTGCAACTAAAATTGCGGGTCTTCTTGCCCCAACTTATGAAGAACAATTTGATAGCCCATACATCAGAAGATGGACGTACTCAGTCTTTAAAGGACCATAGTAGTGCAGTTGCAGCGTTAGCAAGAAAATTTGCTGAGCCATTTGGTTGTGGTGATGAAGCAGAGTATGTTGGCTCATTGCATGATATCGGTAAGGCAACAGATGGATTTCAAAATTATATTTTGGACCCTCTCAATGCTCCAATGTCACCACATTCCGTTTTAGGTGCAACTGTTGCTTCTTTTAATGGCGGTAATACAGCTAGAATGGATGGCTTAATAATTGCTGGTCATCATGGTGGGTTATCCTCTTATGGTAATGTAGAAGAACAGATATCTGATGTGATAGCAAATAGGAAAAATGATGTCGTTGCAGTAGCGGTAAAAGCCAAAAATGAAAAGATAGTGCATCCAACTGTTAACGCAGTACCATCCACTGGCATGGAAGCGTTCATTCGCACAAAGATGCTGTTTTCTTGCTTGGTAGATGCTGATTATCTTGATACGGCAGCTTTTATGCGGGGAAGGGAAGTGTCCCAGTCGTATGATGGCATGGAAATACTGTTTCAACGGTATATGGATTATGTGCAGCCATGGATAGAAGCGGCGAATGTTAATCGCCAAAAGAAGTCCGCTAAGAAAGACGAAGAAATCAACATCATGCGAACGGATATGATGCTTGAATCTATCAAAGTTGGCAGTCTATCACATAAAGGCGAAATTCGCAAAATGAGCATTCCTACTGGTGGTGCAAAGACTGTATCTAGTTTCGGATATGCTCTTGCTGCAGCAAAGGCTGACCCAGATATTAAACACATTATTGTGGCAATTCCATATACCTCAATTATTACACAGACCGCTGAAGTTGCGAGAGATATTTTTGGTGAAGAAAATGTGCTTGAACACCATTCTGCGGTTGATTTCAAGAATGACAGCAATGGTTTGAAAATGAGGCTTGCTTCAGAAAACTGGGATAGTCCAATTATCATTACTACAAATGTTCAGCTTTTTGAGTCTTTGTTTTCATCAAAACCGGGGAAAACACGTAAATTGCACAACCTTGCGAATAGCGTTATCATTTTCGATGAGGCTCAACTGTTGCCAAGTGAATATTTAAAGCCATGCTTATCGGCTGTTGAAGTGTTGGCAAATCAGTATGGTGCGCGAATTGTCCTTTGTACGGCAACGCAGCCACCATTGGAAAGGTTTCTAAAAGCACCTCCGAAAGAAATAATATCTGATGTTCAAAGGTTTCGAAAACCGTTTGAACGTTGCGCCATAAAAGATATCGGCACTATAAATATAGAAAGTCTTGTGAATCTGGTACTGGCGCATAATCAGTGTTTGTGTGTTGTAAATTACAAGGGAGAAGCAAAATATATTTATGACATTCTCAAAAATGTATCGAAGGAAAAGGTGTATTGCTTAACAACGAATTTAACACCAAAGGATAGAGAACGAATTCTAAGTCAGATAAAGAATGATTTGTTAAATGGTATTGGATGTCAAGTGATTTCAACATCGCTTATTGAATGCGGTGTAAATCTTGATTTTCCTATCGGATTCCGTGAATTAACAGGGCTTGATTCTGTCTATCAGATTGCCGGACGTGTCAATCGTAATGGTAAACTTGATGCAAATAAATGTGTGTGCTATATGTTTGACGGTCCAGCCAAAGAATATCAACGCGCAAATGGGAAAGCGCCAATTAGTAGGGGAGAGCTGCTCAGTCGGCAACAAGCTACACTTGCTGCGCTTGCGAAAAATCCAATTTATTCGCCTGCTGCCATCGGTAGTTACTTTACTACGCTCTATACGTATGCAGCCAATGGTGTGGATGCAAAAGATATTATCGGAATGATTAACAAGCGGAACATTGATTATCGCGAAGTTAATGCATCCGTTAAAATCATTGACAATGATACAGTATCCATCGTGATTCCGGCTGTTGCAATACTACAAATTATAACCAACATAAAATCTGGTAAAGTTGAAAAGGTGGATATTAGGATGCTTGGACGATACTCTGTAACAGTTTATTGTAATGAATACGACACATATTGGCGTAATCGTACAACGCCGATTATTATTGATGACAGTGGTATTACTAATATGTGTGTATTGGACAATCCCGGTGATTATGATGCTGATATTGGTTTGTGGGTCAAATAGCTCTCAAAGCGGATGCAAGGTAATGCAGTGTATGTTATAATAAAGGCATCAAATCGGTGCGAACCCCAAGTTGACATAAAATCACGGGAAGCTTCGCACCAAAAGAATCAATATTTAGAGGGTGATTCCAATGCAGTAAGCGGGTGAGTGCTTTAATATGCAAAGCACATAATTAGCAAAACTGTACATCCTACGTGCTACAAAAGCATGTTTAGATTGTATAGTTTTGCTGTTGCACCCCGCACGGGGTGCATTAGATTGAAATAAGGATATCATAAATATATTTTGCTTCTGTTGCACCCCGCACGGGGTGCATTAGATTGAAATGCCAGCATAAGAAATGCCGAGCTTTACAACAAAGGTTGCACCCCGCACGGGATGCAATAAAAGCCGTCTACTAATCAAGTAGACGGCTTTTTAATTGCCCGCAAAGCGGTTGCTGCATAATTCACTAGATGATATAATTAAGTTATCGGAGGTGATAATTCATGCAACTGCCAGTAATTGGGCGGTCAAATATTATCGATGCTGCGAATATGTTGAGTCTGCACAATAGAGCGGTTAAAGTGGACCCGAATTATATGGTGATTCGGATTACGGGCGAGCACGCATCGTTTTCAGTACCGGGCACGCGAGCAGAAAGTGTCACATATGATGTTCCGACGTTCGCTGCGTTAAAGGGCGCTATTGATAATGCTTATTGGCATCCGGGAATCGAGACAATACCTGCTGTCCTGTATGTACATAACAAAATCATCAAAAGACGGGTAACGGTCAACGGCTCAAATGATATGATTTCAAGGAATCAAAGGTCAATCGAGTGCTTGGAAGATGTCAACTATTCCGTAGTGGTTTATTTGGTTGAAATGACATCAATCCAAGAGTCTATGTCGTTGGCGAAGTATCGTCAAATGCTTATACGTAACATCAATAACGGTGTTGGCTACGAGCCATCGTTTCTTGGAAAACGTATGTGTATGGCGAATCTACAGGTAATCGACGAAAAAGATGTTGGTTGTACTCAGCCAATAACTGAAGACCTTGGGAATATGCGTTTTGCATCAGATTATACTGACAAATATAATCCGATTCCTATTTGTCGTCACATGAAAATCAAGAACGGTGTCGTTAATTTGTTGGAAGGGGAGTGGTATCGCTGTTATGCAAATGTTTGATGCATTGATAGCACATTATGACCATCAAGCATCGATTGGTCAGCCGCTGGTTCCGTTTGGCTGGAATCGGATTCTCGTTGAGTGTGCCATTGAGTTGTCTGCGGATGGAGCGGTAGATGGTATCTATCGCCTCGGTTTGGTCGATGACAATATAAATCACAAAGGTAATTCGATGATTGTTCCGATACATGGACCTCGAACAAGTGGCAATACACCTTATCTATTGTGCGACTATGAGACATATTTGCTTGGTGTTGCGGTAGGTGATACCGAAAAAGAAAGCAAGCGAGCAAAAGAAAAGTTTGATTCAGAGAAAGAGCTTGTATTTGCTGTAAAAGAGTACATGGGAGAATCTGATGGACTGAAAGCTTTGTACAAGTTCTTTGAAACGTGGAATGTCGATAAAGCGAAAGAAAATGCTGCGGTAAAAGAGTATCTTGCCAATACCAAGGGCAAGAGCGTGATGACTTTTTATTATGGCGGTCATCCGATTATTGCTGATACTGTGTTTGTCGACTCCTACAATAAGTTCGTTGAGCAGTATGGCGTTGGCTATACAATGGTTGATGGAGTGATGACCAGTGGTGGTTCACGGGTGATACGTGGACAGTTCACTGGAGAAGAAGGTTATGAAGCCCGGCTTCATAACCAAGTCAAACTCCTAGGAAAATCATATAGCGTGTTTTCCAACAACAATGTAGCCACCAACTATTTTGGGCGAGAGCAGGGTTTTGCGTTTCCTATTACGCAGCTAGAATCCCATAAGATTGTTGAAGCCTTTGGCGATGTGTTCGGTTCATCAAGAAAGCGCGTGCGAACTGTAAGCGATGGGCGAAAGAAGCGCATTGCCGATGCCGTTTGTGTTTGGAGCGATGATTTGCCACAGGAAGCAGAAGACATCATTGCTATGCGCAGCCTTGACATTCTAATTAACGGTGATGACGTACCCAATTACCACGCTATGGAAAGCGGTAATGATATGCTTGATAAAGTATATTCTATCGTTAAAAAGAGCGGGTATGTCAAAGACCTTGATTCGTTTCAGCAAGGTGTAATGGTTAATGTGCTCGAAGTGAAAACGCGAGACGGTATGGGAAGCATCATGCCAACGTACAAACGTGTTACGCTGCAGGAACTCGTTAAAGACATCCAGCAGTATTATTCTGACATGGAGCTTGACCGTCCCAATTTCAATACACCATCAATGGATTATGCGCGACCATCTATTGTCTATGATTCGTTGTGGGCAAAAAACGATAAGGGAGACTTTATTGCTGAAAATCCATTCATGTTTAAAGAGCTGATGGATTCAGCCGATTATGGATTGCCTTATCCGAAAAAGGCGTTTAATCTTATTTTGCGGCGAATTTCTGTTGATAGTAAGAAGCCGCTTGATAACAGTTGCACAATTACCTGTGAAAACGCACGATATGGTTTCTTGAAAGCATATCTGATTAGAAATTATGGAAGGACTGATATTACTGTGTCACTTAATACAGAGTCAAAGAACCCTGTGTACATTGCTGGGCAGGTATTTGCGCTGATGGAGAGTGCGCAGCGTGTGATTGACCCGAACAATCAATCTACGTTCCGTACTCGTTACCTTGCGCAGTCTATGGAAGACCCGGCAGCAACGTTCCCGAAATTGCACAAATCTTATATGTTCCTCGAAAAGAAAGCACAGCAGGCGAACAAAATCGGTGCATTCATTTCGTATGATACAAAGATTTCTGCATTACTGGATAAGATGGGAGAAACTTATCCAAGCCGTCTGAGTCCTGAGCAGCAGGCATGTTTCCTGCTTGGATATCACCAGCAAAAGACCGCAAATATCATGAATGCAATCAACAATAGTAAGAAAGAGGAGACTACCGAAAATGAGTGAAAATTTGAATCTTGTTGATAAAGCCGTTACCATTATGGTTCTGGCTGACGCTACGATGTCAAACCCCAATGGCGACCCGGATGCGGATAATATTCCGCGCACCAATTATGCTGGCAACGGTTATATGACTGGGTATTGCCAGAAGTCTAAGATTCGCAATGTCCTTGCCAATCACGTTGCTTTTGGCGAACTCCCAGTAGACGAGTATCGTCTGTATGATTCCCGTAAGAATCGAAGCATTCAGGCTGCTGTGAACGAGGTTATTGCAGAGTATGATGTTCCGACTGATAACAAGAAAAAGAAGCTTGACCGTGACGAACTCGATAAGCGTGTAGCTGCTGCTCGGAATGCACTTTGCCGTACCTTTGCAGATGTTCGTTGGTTTGGTCTTGTCAATACGGCATATGCAAATACGCCAAACTTCTCGTGCATCAAGGGCGCTGTGCAGGTTGGTGATGCGATGACGTATGACCCTGTACATATCACGGAGCTTTCCATTACGCGAGGCATCGTTGCGAAGAATGAGGACGAGTTCGACACCAAGGATAAGACGATGGGACGCCATAGCGTTATTGAGTATGGTTTGTTCCACACTCTGATTCAGGTATCTCCTGCAATGGCAATGGAGAACGGCGTAACGTGGGATGATGTCAATGTTCTGATTGATGCGATTCTGCATATGTACGAAGAGGATATGAGTTCTGCTCGTCCGTCTATGAACATCCGAAAGGTGATTGCTGTCTATCACAGCAGCCGAAGCGGGAATTGCAGTCGCCAGACGATTGAAGATGCAATGGTCGTAAAGAAAAAGGATGGTGTTACCAGTCCTATGTCTTACGGTGACTATGATGTACACTTTGACCGTGACAAACTTCCGAAGTGCGTAACTGTTAAGGAGTACAGCATCGAAGCTCCGGAGGGAGTAACCATCTGATTCACCAGAATAACTAAAGGCAATACGCAGTATCTTATTTGATGCTGCGTATTGCCTTTTTGTTTTATGTTCTGTATAATTTTAATTAGATTTCGTTGTGGTGTTTGGCTGAAGGATGTCTGGTGGTTTTGGTTGATAATAAATAGGTACACTCATTGAATTACAACATTTTATGGCGACTTTATGTAATATATTTACAAAAAGCACATTGTTCATCCTTTCTTCTTGGTTTGTGAATATTATATCAACAATGCTTTAGCTTTGTGAGTAGGTGATTATATGAAAATTCTTATTGTTGATGATTGTCAAAAAGATAGAGAAAAACTAATTTGTAAAATAAAAAAGTGGGGAACTGAAAATAGTAATAATGTGACTATCCAAGAAATGGACCATGTGGCTTGTAGCTCTCCCGCAATGCGTTCAATCCAAGATGTTGATGTGTTAATATTAGATGTGGAAATGCCGGGAATTGATGGCATGACATTAGCACAGCATATCCGTGAACAAAATAGTCGAATTGAAATCGTGTTTGTTTCATCCCATGCTGAATTTGCTTTAAACGGTTTTAATGTGAGGGCAGCAGATTATTTGTGTAAACCAGTTCAAGAAACAAAACTGTTCGCTGTTTTGAACTATATTCAAAGGAGACTTACTTATCGAGACGGACAGCCAACAATATCACTTAAGCGTGGTACAGGTGTTGATAAGTATTATTGCTCAGATATATTATATGTTAAAGCACGATTACATGGGATAGAGGTTGTAACTGCCGAAAAATCGCAGGAATACAACATTTCCATTGGAAATGTGCAGGAATTATTGCCAAAAGATTTGTTTGTCCGTTGTCATCGCTCATATGTTGTTAATATCAATAAAGTTACAGAGATAGAATCGAAACTTCACTTTAAGTTGCATTTGGTTTCTGGTGAAACGTTAGATATCGGAAGAGCATATTTTGAAAACACTAAAAGTGCTTTGTTGAACGACAAAAAATAGTAAAAGGAGTTATTATGTATGTCTGATTTAATGTGGACAATAAGTAATGGTCTCATCAATGTTGTTGATGCATTTTTTTTAACAATGATTCCTTGGACAATGACTGAATCAAAAAGAAAAAAAAGATATGCGGTTGCAACTATTCTTATTCTGTTTTTTATCCTTAATATATGCAATGCATTTGTTATAGGGTCTGTTGCAAATATTATCGTTTATTCCAGTGTGTACCTTCTCGTGTTGTTAGCTACAAGAGATAAGTATTTAAAAACCACAATATGGATTACGATTGCAATTATTACACAAATCGTAATTGATATAAGCATGGCAAGCATACAAACGGTGGCTTCGCAGAAGCCGGATTACTTAACTGAATTATATACTCAAAAAAGTCCAGCTTTTATTGCAAGCTGCCTTTTTGTAAAAGCAATTGATATCCTTTTTTTCATCATTATAACGAAAAGAAAAACAAATTTGTTTCCAGATGACAAATCATTTATATATTATTTAACGTTACCCGTTTTATCTGCAATAATTGGGCTAATAATGACAAACCAAGTGGTAAATGGTCAAGCGTCTGGAACGGTTTTTCTTTTGCTAACTGCATTCATTCTGCTCTGTAACGCCCTATCAATAATGTTGATTAGAAGTGCAGCAAAAAACACATATGAAGCTGAGCAAGCAAAAGCACAAGCAAAAATCAATCAAATGGATAGAATGCAGTATATCAAGCTTGCCGAAAAGAGCGATAGCATTCGAGCTTGGAAACATGATGTGCGCCAAGTAATGAACGGAGCACTCACAATGATACAGCAGGGGAGAGACGAAGAAGCAGAATTGATTCTCAAGTCTAAACTATCTACGATGCAGGTTGAGACAACTGCAATTAAGAGTGGCAATATTATCATTGACGCTATTCTCACAAAAATGGTTGATGAATGCCTTGATAAAAATATTCCGCTTGTTATGAGGGCTGAGATTCCATCCGCAATCATGAGTGAAGATGATACGTGTGAGGTTCTTGGTACGCTGTTGGATTCAGCAATCGATGTGAGCTGTAAGCAAAATGATAGAAAAATTGATTTTGCGATGCAGGGGGGGGAGCAATTCAGAATACAGATTTCGACAAATGCTGTTTTGTATAGTGATAAAGAAAAGAACGCGCTAAAAGAAACGGAGAACAGGATTTCGAAGGTTCTCTCCAAGTACAATGGCATTGTTTCTGCCAAATATGATGACGAACAAAAGACTGTTGTATGGACACTTTTGGTTCCCTTACAGAAAGACATTGTTTGGCTGACAACGTATGTTTATGATACAACCGATGTTGTAGGAGAAACTGGAAATGAACAGACCGAAAAAGAGCTTGTATGAGCGCATAGCGGATTCATACGGAAATTATACTGTTGAGAGAGGTTTAGTACCAAAGGAAGAAGGACCAATACAAGCATACGGAATGCTTGTGGTTCTGTGTAATGGAACAACATATCTGCTGATTTTGTTGCTGTCTTTCACCTTGCACTGTGTAGCACGCACAGTGCTTTTTTTATTGTTATTTTCGGTTGTTAGAATTTTCACAGGCGGTCATCATGAACCAACTCCGCTACGCTGTACCTTATTGTCCATTGCGATATGGTTGCTGGCAATGATGTTATCGACTGTTGCGGAAAGTGGTTTTCGTATTTATTTGTTGTCGGCTGCTTGTGTTTGTTATGGGCTGTTTGTGATATTTTTGTTTCATCGAAATAGAAAAGGTGATGCCATAGGTATAATGTGGATAACGATAGTAATGTTGTTGGCAATGACTTTTTGGCTTGTCGGATTCATGAAAATATCTGGTGCTTTGTTGAGTGTTCCTATTGTGTGTCTTTTGACCTGCAGCGAAAGGGGACAAGAGCATTGAGTTAACGGGTAAATACTGTTCAAAGCGGGTGCGAAGTAGTACGCGCTATGTTATAATTAAGTCATTGAGAGCGCTGTAACGCTATGTGCTTCAGCTATGTAGACCAAAAACTTTTGGAGGAATATTGCGTGAAAAACAAAAAAACGGAGATTTTGAGTGCGTTTGTGATTGTGCTTCTGGTGGTATTGCTTGCTGTCATCATATTTGCGCCGCTTATGTATGCGGAGGAGTATCCTTTGCCGCAGGTTGGGGATACTGTTGCTACTATTACTTGGGGAGAATTACAAGATGTTCCCATTGTATGGGGTGATGGCAATGAGCAGCTTGAAGACCGGAAGGTTGTTTGTCAGTTTGCAAATTCCAAACAGTTTTCTGAACATGGTTCTCACTGGCTTCTTGCCCAGAACTACGGTCAGTTTGCGTCTCTTGGTGAAGCAACAGTTGGGCAAGAGGTTGTTATAAAGTCTGGCGATGTTGAATCTACTTACCAAATCACTTACTCCGGCGTTGGAACAGTTACGGATGATTACAGTACCGTAGTTGACAGTGATGATAAGCCGCTCCTAAAACTTGATGATATTGAAGATGTGCTATATATGTACACATCGTACCCATTCGATTCACTTGATATTAGTATGCAGCGATACGTTGTTGTTGGACGGTTGATTTCACAGCGCGTCGTATGAGGTTCTTAATTTGAAGCAGGAGAAGAAAGAAAAACTTTTTGAAGAATTTGACTCTTTTCGAACTTTGTTTGGGCATACCCTCTATGTTGAGCATATATTTTTAGAATATGATTGTATTCCAATTCTGTGTGCGTGTGTAGATGAGGCGGGGAACAAGTGGTTTTGTAATTGTACGGAATTTCGTTATTGTGAAAGATGGACGATTTACCCAACAACGGAAGAACGGATTCAAGCTGTTATTCAAAAAGAGTTGACGTATAAAGAAGCGTTTGGAAAATCTGCAACGACTGCCTATGTGTACAATATAGACTATATTACAGGTAGGGAGTCTTTGAGTGAGGTTTTGATAAATAAATTGTCTGCAACGGATGCCTTACCGGATGGGTGGTAATTTCTTGTTGCAAAATGTTGCGAAGTGAGTATGGTATATATAGCGGCAGAAATGTTGGTATAATTACATACGTACAGAGTAATTAGTGGTGTCAGATGACGCTATTGAGTAATTAAGTAAAACCGCAGAAATGCCGCTGTTGTTTCCTCTTTTTGGGAACACAGTGGCATTTTTGTGTATTGCTTTCTCTGTGCGAGAAAAAGGAGGTCATAGCGGTAAACATTCCGCAAAATGCATGAGCATCTATACAGATGCGATTTTTTCCTGTACCTTTAAAGGAGGTATGTATTATGAAGAACGTAACAAAGGTTGTTTACGCGATTCTGACCGTGGTTTTCAAGGTCCCGGCCTTGGAGACTATCATTAGCGTCATTGGTGATTCCAATGTCGTTCTTTCCACCATTTGCAAGGTGTTTTACGCTTTTGCGATTGGTGCGGCAATCGTAAAGGGTCTTGCGAAGGTGAATGAATTCATCCATCCGAACAAGAAGTCTCACATGAAGAACGCCAATAAAGCAATGAAGCGCACTCGTGGCTTTCGCAAGGTTGTAACCATCTTGTTGAGCATCATTGGTGCTGAAGCCTTGTTTGTTAGTGTTCTCTGTATTACAGACAAACTCAACAAGCTTCTTGATACACTGATTGAGGTCGGTGTTCCAATGCAAACCGCCGTAGCCGTTTCTTTGGCTGTTGGTTTTACGGTTATTGCTATTGCTTCTTTCGTATTGTGGTGTAATGCACATCGTAGTTCGAACTGGAAGGTGGCAAAAGAAGTAAACAAGCTTTTGGATAAGAAGCTTGATGATTGTATCATCAGGGCGCGTGAAGTAGCCTATATGTTCTAAGCAAAAAGGTGGCGACTCGTAAGGGTCGCCACCTTTTTTTTGTATGCGTGTGAAGCGGTGGCTGATGAATGCTAGTTGTGGTATAATTAGTACATATTAAACACAATATGGTGGTGATAAATTTGCGCAAAGTATATGACGTGTTTTTGAGCTGTAACGTCGATAAACTGATTGAAGAATATAAAAGAGTTATCGGCGGTGACTTTCGCTTAAAAACGGATGATGAGCGTAAAGCGGCAGCAAAATATACTATCGAAATGTCTATGAAACGGATTAACGAAACCGAATGCCGTGACACAGATGAAAATAAAAATTGCTGTCTTGCCGCATTAGACGACGATGATTTGTTTGCGTCCGACAATGAACCGAAAACGTACCTACGTGTTTTTATGATGAAGCTCTCCGATATACGTCTTTGGGCAAAAGTCAATGAGAGACTTTCTTTGCACACTCCTTTTGAAACGATTTCTGATATTAGTCAATATACAGACGACGAATTAAGTGAAATACTTCATGACAACTCGCTGGTAGATACGTATGCCATAGAATTTAGCGATTGGGAAGATATTCTTGCGTGGCACATTTCCGAAACGAGTCTTAAGAAGTATGGTGTAGAAACTGTTCTGGCATATCTTCTGCAGGAAATGACTTTCTTTGGCGTTGCTAAGACTGATACTGAAAATGCTCAAAAAGACCTTGAGAAGAGCATTCGTGAGGTTGAAGAAGCTAAAGCTCGTGGGGAAAATCCCGGTGTACCATTTGAGGAAGCAATAAAAGAAATTGCTGATTCGTGCGGTCTTGATTTGAAACCACAAACAGAAGAAGAAAAAGCAAAATTCAGACATGAAGCCTTAGTATCGAATTTTGAATATCAAAAAAAGCTGTGTAGCCTTTTACACGACATTCTAAATGCGTAAAATATTGGAGAAATAAAAAACATGGACACGAAATTAAAAAAATACACTGATTGTAGTGAAGAAGAGCTTGTCGCTGGTGCAAAAGAATTTGCTCGGATGGCTCACAATGGACAAAAGGATAAAGGTGGAAAAAGCTACTTTTCTTCACACATTACTGCAGTAGCGGATGGTGTCGATACCCCCATTGAGAAAGCTGTTGCCTATTTGCATGATGTCATTGAAGATACAGAATACACGGCTGAAGACCTTCGTGCGATGTTCCCAAGAGAGGTTGTGGACGCTGTGGAAGTTTTGACTCGGAAGGATTTTGAAGAATATGCCGAATATGTTTGGCGTGTACATCAGAATCCTATTGCCACGAAGGTGAAATTATCCGACTTGCGGAACAACATGGACTTATCCCGCTTGGCAAAAGAACCTACAAGAAAAGACCTTCAGCGTGAAGCAAAATATCTGAGGGCATATAAGATGTTGGATGGTCGTCATTCGCATACTGCGGTCAATCCGTATGCACTTCGGAAGCATCTCGTTGATACGGGTTGGCGGAAGGCATCACGAAGCCGGGAAATTTATGAAGCACCGGAAAGTATCGGAGTATCAGCTATGATTTATATTCCAACTGATATGACCAATGACGATTTCGATTTTGCAATGCGGAAAGCTCTTAACATTCTTTCTGATTGCGAGAAAACATCAATTTCTAAACTGGTTGATGTTTTGTTGGCATAAATTAGGTCAAAAGCGCTTGACATTCTATATTACAGGGTGTATAATACAGATAATGAATTTGATGAAAGGAGAACGCCCGATGTTCCGTTCCTTGCTAAACAAATGGAATAACTTAAATAAACTGTGGTGCAATCTTTGCAACCTCGGTTGCTTTATGTTGTCCATTTGTGTGACTAACAATGCGGGAATGAAAGCAGTATAAACTGCTTAACATCGGAAGTTTTCTGAAGCTGCAAAGTTATAAGCACCTGTTGGGCAACATGCTCGACAGGTGCTTTTTTCTGCGAATGTTTCCATTAGATTCAATGAAACTGTTTTCAAGGTCTTTTCTTGTGGCGGTTTATTAAAGTGTTTGAATAATACAAATTGTAATATTTGGACTTCATATGCGTTTGTAACTCAACTGGTAGAGTAATCGACTTTTAATCGATAGGTTCGGGATTCGAGTTCCCGCAAGCGCACCAACGGTCATAACATAATGACCTTTTTGCCCGAATGGTGGAATTGGCATACACGCTGGTTTTAGGGTCCAGTGCTTCGGCTTGTGGGTTCGAGTCCCATTTTGGGCACCAAACGTTTGGCAGTTCGTAAAAACTGTCATTCTATGCTCCCGTGGTGGAATTGGCAGACACGGTGCGCTCAAACCGCACTTTATTGAGGGTTCAAATCCCTCTGGGAGTACCACGTCTTGCAGTACGATAACTGCTAATTTATGGGTTGTTAGCTCAGTTGGTAGAGCAGCGGACTGTTAATCCGCGTGTCGCAGGTTCGAAGCCTGTACAGCCCGCCATCAGTCCAAGTGGTGGAACGGCATACACACAAGTTTAAGGAACTTGGCGCTGCGGGTTCGAATCCCGCCTTGGACACCAAAGTTTGGCAGTTTCACGAACTGCCATATATGCTCTCGTGGCGAAATGGCAAACGCAGCACATTCAGGATGTGTATTTTGTGGGTTCGACTCCCACCGAGAGTACCAAACGTCTTGCAGTACGATAACTGCTAATCTGTGGGTTGTTAGCTCAGTTGGTAGAGCAGCGGACTGTTAATCCGCGTGTCGCAGGTTCGAAGCCTGTACAGCCCGCCATATGTCTAAGTGGTTGGATGGCATACATGCTGGTTTGAGGAGCCAGTTTTTGTTGGTTTGACCCCCACATTAGATACCAAACGTTTGGCGGTACGATAACTCGCTATTATATGCTTCAGTGGCGGAATAGGCAGACGCCCCGGACTTAAAATCCGGTGTCAGAGATGGCGTGCGGGTTCAACTCCCGTCTGAAGTACCATATAGGGGTGTAGCTCAATTGGTAGAGCAACGGTCTCCAAAACCGTGTCGTGTGTGTTCAAGTCGCATCACCCCTGCCAGAAGAGTGTGTACTTACATTGTAAAGTATGGATGTAAAGGATAGAATAATCGCGTAGAATCAACAAAGCTACAAATTGTTCCATAGTTTACAGATAATCCTTTACAGATTTTGTACACGCCCATATGCGAATGGTCCCGGACGGGTAGGGTGCAGACTGCAAATCTGTTAGAAGCTGGTTCGACTCCAGTCTTTCGCTCCAAAAGCGCTCTTTGCGTTTCAACGCAAGGGTGCTTCTTGTTTTTTGTGCGTCTTAGATTGAGATTGGTGTAGAAACGGTTGAACTTAAGTGTGTGTTATTGTATTATATAATAAAATATAAAAATAAATTGGATGATTCGATTTTATTATAGGAAGTAGGCGGAGCAGATTTATGACTGTTTTTTTTATGCTGTTATATGCTTTTTGGAAATTGATGACGTATCCTTTTACGCCTTTGGCTCATTTTGTGTTTAAAAAAGAAAAAGATGAAAAAAAACGAAAAACAAGAGAATCTGTTTTTCTGTTAATTTGTTTAATTGTTGGATATATTGTTTTTAAGTCTCCCGATATGGTACATACATATATTATGGAGAATTATGAATACTCTGAATTTTGGATGAACTTTTATAAGAATTATAATTTGATTGTTCATCTTTGTGCTTTGGCTTATACTGTTGCTTTGGTGGTAGGACCAATTCGCTTTTTCTTTTTCACAGGCAACCATAAAGCTCTTACTCGTGATGATATTCAAGAACTAAATGAGGCAAGAAGAAAAAATGCCGAAAAGGATAAAGCTTACTGGAATGGCTATTGGGACGGTTTCATAGGATGATACGCAAGCACCCCTGCATTGCGAGTTTGCAATGCAGGGGTGCTTGATTTCTTTATTTGATTAGTTTTTGCCTTAATGTCAACAACCCCCACCTGAAGGAGTGGTTTGAAATCCCGCAGGATTCCAATAATTCTCACTCAATGGATTTTTACAGCACGGTTCCGTCCGTACGACCAAGTATCAATGAGCTTTCACCGCTGTTGCTGGCGGCATAGCGGGAGTGAGGAAATTGGATTTATGCGGGATATAATCCCAACAATCCGACATTACGTATGTTTATGGCAGCGTTGTGGTCGCGGTTATGTGTTGTACCGCAGCCGCTGCATGTCCAGCTTCTGTCTGCCAGTGTAAGGTCATCTTTTATAAGGCCACAAACACTGCAAGTCTTGCTGGATGGATACCACCTATCGATTTTGACAAATGTCTTTCCCTGCGATGTGAGTTTATACTCAAGCATTGTGCGGAACATGCCAAAGCCGTTATCGTTGGTGGATTTACCAAGCTTCAGAGAGCCAGCCATACCGCGAAGGTTTATGTCTTCCACAAACACGGCATCATACTGCTTGGCTATCGCAGTACTTAGCGTATGACAGAAGTTTTTTCTCTGGTTTGCTGTATGTTCTTGCATGAGGCGAATCTTCTGCAGTTGCTGGTTATAGTTGTTGGAGCCATACTTCATATGAGACAGCTTACGCTGTTCTTTAGCAAGTTTGGTCTCGGCTTTACGGTAGAAACGTGGATAGTTAGCCACATCATCGTTGCTGTCTACATAAAAATCATGGGAGGAGTAATCCAAACCAAGAGATTTTTCTTTCGTGGCAGCAACAGGCTGGATGTCTTCCTCAAACTCGTACAGCAAGGAAATAAAGTACTTACCGGTACGGGTGCAACTGACAGTAGCAGCTTTTAGCCTCCAATTGTCTTTGGGCGAGCAGTGCTTCTTGATTTTCAGATTGCCGACTTTCGGTAGATGCACAATATTGCCTACCACAAAGATAGTGTCCTTGAAAGAACCGTCTTTGCAATGCATTGCCTGATTGTTTGTTGTATAGGACATCTTACTCTTGTGTTTGGACTTCAACTGTGGCGTACCAACCTTTTTGTCATCGAGATGACGCTTGTTGGCGGCTTTTAAGTCAAGCTGTGTATTCGCAAGAGCAAGACTGTCCACTTCTTTGAGAAAAGGAAACTCCTTCTTATACTTAGCTGGCGTTGGAATAAAAAACACACCAGTTTCGTTCAAAAAAGTTTGCGCGTCAGTAAGCATGCGGTTCCACACAAAGCGCACACAGCCAAAAGTTTTAGCAAGCAGTACCGCCTGCCCTTCAGTAGGGTACGCTCTATATTTTATTGCGCGATTTAGTTTTACAGTCGGCATTGTTTGTCACCACCTTTATTGTTAGTATACTAACTTTGCAACGCCTAGCAAGGTGTAGCAATTCATCCCACACATGAATGAAGGGGAATTCTTGCCACTATTTCTTAAGAAACCGCTCACCTTTCGGCGAGCGGTTTCTTTATATTTTTACCGATAGAATCTGTGCAGCTTTATAAGCGCATCGTTCTTGCAACGTTGAATAGCTGTAGACCTCGTTCCAGTAGCGGCAGCTTTCTTCTGCTTCTTCCTTATTGTTGAAAACGGTATAGTTTAATGCCATATCGTCCAACACGAGAATGTCACCGTTTCTCTTCTGAAGGCACCCGATGGTAAAAGCCTTCAGTGAACAAGTGACATAAGCCACCTTTGGTTTTCCGTCCAACAACGGGAAGCTGCACTGGTCAATGGATACTTTCGTGATTCTTGCAGGAAACACGCGGTATTTGTTGTGAATCGAATTGACGTTTGTGACAACCCAAACGTTTTTGTTCAAGAGCTTCGCAAACTCGTTCATGTTCACCTCAAACACGTTTGTTCACACTCCTTTTACTCAGCTTGTTGCAAATCTCAAAGTACAAACCAAGCACCTTATCCTCAAACACAATCGTACCGAGGATTAAAAGCAACGAACGAAAACTGAAATGTTCGATGCAAGAGGCAATGGAAAGCAGCCAAAAGATTGCCGTTGCAATGGCAACAAATTTTACGATTCGCTTTGCAATGAATAATTTTCTCATTTTTTTCTCCTTACATTTCATCGAAATCGAGAACATACTCGTTGAGCTTTTCGTTAGCACGTTCAGCAACGCGAATGTAAGAAATGTTACCTACATCCTCTGCTGCGCGTGAACGCCTTGCTGCCGTCTTTTTCGCTTCGATAATTTTGCTTTCGCGAGAACGGCGGTGATTTTTCTTTGCGATGCTATTTGCGCTACGCTTGCGCTGCGTCTCCAAGCTATAAAGCTCAGAAAGCATATTCTCTAAATTGATGGTTGCAACATTTTCAGTTTTCTTCATGATGATATTTAGCTCCTTTTATAAAAAATAAAAGCAACCCACACAATAAAATACGGTGAAACAGTTCATTACGCGCAATACATAAACTGAATGCATCGAAGATGTTTCTGAACTGTGCCTTATATGGCTTGACCGTAAACATTGAGTGGGTCGCTTGACTACTTGTAACAGGTTTACTATACCAACTTTGAGCAAAAGAAAAACCACGACCCTTAATAGGACCGTGGTGTTGTGCGCAGTATTTTCATTTTTTGATTTCCTTCATTGCATCTACGACGCGATGAAAATCCTGCTCAAGCTCAGCAAGGGTTGACCCCTCCGCGTTGCTTGTGTAAGGACCGAGGTGAATTAACCCCTCGTATTTTTCATCAAGCTCGTCGTAGTAGCAATGGCATACTGCGTTTTTGTAGGAAAGTACGCTCATGCCATAGGCACCCCCTTCAAGAACGTTTCAGTTATCCCTTTCGTGTAGGTGCAGATTGCGTTGAGAACCATCTCCATGGCCTCTTCCGAACCCATGCCGTATTGCGCAAGGATAAACTCCACGCGTTTTTGGCCTTCGTCACTACACACATCGATGGTGTCTCCATCATCGATGCGGATGTGATTCAGGTGGAACGGGTCAACGCTCACCATTATGAGGGTTGCAGAATGGTCGCGGAAAAAATCCAACAGCCATACAACAACCTCATTGTCCACGAAATGAACATACTTTTTCTCATATGCTTTTGTCATTTTTTACAACCTCATTTCTTTATTTTTCTTTTTGCTTTTTACAAAAAGCGACTTATACATAACAGCCACTCCCGTAGAACAATCCAACACAATAGGGGAGTGGTCGACTCCCAATCTATCACGTTTTCTTTACCGTCCCACATGGATGACTACTATGTATAAGTCGCTTTACAACTTTGAACAAATATAATATACCAACATTGCGGGTGAAAACAAAAATGCCGCAGCTTTTGCTGCGGCACCAAGGCTTTTAATCGTTAACCGAAGTATCCACGCTCAGCAAATTCGTTGAGCATTGTGCGATACACATGTCTATTTGGACAATATCTTCCGCCAGAAAAATACTCTTCGTCATCTACGCCAAATGCTTTTGCAATAGCAGCGGCAACGGCAGGACTTCTTGAGTATCCGGCATCACAATGAACAATGATTTGTTGTATGCGGTTAATGTTGTGTTCTATGCCATCAACGATATGCTTGGCATCGCTCTTCATCATGGGGATTTCACCATGAACTTCTGTACCGGAATCGATATCATCAAACTGTGCATAAATCACACTTATGATATTCTTGTTTTCTTTTTTATGACGTTCCAGAATGTTCGGAACTTTAGTATCCATGCTCGATATGGAAATTATCAACGTGGGGATATTGATGTTCTCCACGTCATACTCTGGACCATATCCTGCTGCAGCAGCAAAACATTGAGCACGATACATCACTTTAATTGTTGGTGTATTCATAAGTCTCCAATCTGATGTTATACAAAAGGCTGCACAGCCATGTGCGCAGCCTTTTGTGTTGGGTTAAGTGTTGTCTTTAGCGTTGTCTGGAATTTCAATCGTGTACCAATTTGTCACATTACTGTGACCGTTAACGTGGTTAGTCAATGTAATTCTTCCACATTCAGGAACAGTTTCGAATTCACATTCATAACCGTTTTCTTCCGTATCGATACGGAGTTCCCTTTTTGCATTTTTTAACATTGCATTCCAGCATTCTTCTTCTGACGAATAAGGTCCGGATAAAAGACGGTCTTCATCAAACGAATATACGGCAATGAACCACCATTTGCTATTTTTTTTCATGAATTAAGCCTCCTCATGCTTAATTTCATACCCTTTGAATGCATCGAGGGCATCATCGTATTGTTTTTTAGAGGGTTTTGTGACTTTTACAGGCAACCGCAGCTTGGGTGCTTTGAAATCAAAGAAGGAATCCCAAAACTCTTTGCGTTCCTCAAAGTTGTAGCCGCCTTCTTTGAGAGGCGCTTTGAGGCACTTTACAGCTTCCGGGTCGTTAGCAATCGAAAACGTGGTATAAGCCTTGTCGTCGATATACCACCCGGCAGGGAGATTTTCAGGGTCTTCTTTGCTTGCTTCATGGTAAATAACGACGCCGCCATTCATCTCCTGAAGAATACCGAGCGCAATGCTCGTTTCAAGGATTTCGCGAGCAAAAATCTCATTCAGCATCATCAAGCACCTTCTTTCCCTTTGCATCGTAGCGCATATCCCACTGAGCAATCTGCTCGTCTCCTGCAATGCCACGGAGACTCAGCAAGCAACTGTTTTGCGGATGACACCAGATAGTGCTGGGTGCTTCGTTTTCAAGGAAGGCACCGCAAAACGGGCAAGGCTTCTTAGGACTGATTTTGTTGGGACGCAGCATGTTTATACCTCCTCGTATTCAATGTCATACTCATCGAATGCGTCGAGAGCATCATCGTAGAGAGAATCGTCCACCATAATGCGGTCACCATCATCCAAATCATAGTCGATGTCGTAAAGGTCAAGAGCATCGCATGCCTCATTCAAATTTGGCGTATAGAAACGAACCATTTTTGTCACCTCATGTTATTTGTATGGCTCATCAAACGAGCCGTCTACTGTTTCTTTGTGTCCGCACGAATCACAGAGCAAACAACTGCAAGCCTTGTGTGTGCGTCCCGTCGGAATACCATGAGTGTCCAGTTCTTTTTCCAAGTACCAGACAGGCTTCATGATGAAACCGCAGGAAGGGCAAGAAATGTATGGAATATTTTTCATAAAGACTCTCACTTATTCTTCGGACTCATCGTCTTCTTCAATTTTTGTATTCTGTATAGAAGAACAGACGTTCGATAGGATTCAGCAAATCCTGCGAGCTTTTTTCCTTGTAAAGAGCGTTAATACTGGTGTCGCCGTCAAAAGGATAAGAATACTCTGTCACACAGGTTCCTTTTTGAACAGTAACTTTATGCTTATTACAAAGGATTACCTTCGCACTATTCTGAGCATATTCGTATCCGGAACAAAAAACTTTGATGCGGCTGTACAGATTTCCGGTTTCACTGTCGATAACATCAAAACATGCAACGTACTGCATTTCTTTTGGATGAGCTCTATAAAGTGCTTCGATTTCCTTTGGGTGCAGCATCATCGACGTTTTTATTTTAAATCTGTCAAACAGTTCATCGGCCAGCAGACTTTCACCCGCGTTCTGGATAAATTCCATGATAGGATAGAAGTCACCTGCTTCTCGTGGAATCTGCTGCTCTAAAACGTGAATTGTCCCATGGGTTTCAATACTTCCGGGAAATTGAAGCGCAGCAAACTGTTTTAGATAGTGCTGTTGCTTAGTTGTAGCTGTAATCATTTCCTAAAAACAACCTCCTTGTGTGTTTTCTTTTCAAATGATTTGCATCGTATTTTCGTCAACTTTTTTGCAACCGCATGAGCAAGGGTAGGTATGACGACCATCCGGCCACTTAACGCAAATGCGCCAACCTGTACATCCCTCCATAGGACAACGGTAAGACTGCAGGTTGCGAATTTCTCCGGCTTCATCACCGTTACGCGAAAGCATAATGGTCGGAGCATGCTTGTATTTGTTTTCTACCATTGTGGTTACTCTCTTTCTTTGTTTTTGATATTAACAGGATTCGGATTCTTGTATTCGGTCCAGAGGAAAAGGCGCTCCACGGGTGTCAGGATATCCGTGTCTTTGGCTTCCAACAGCGTGTTGGCACCATCATCACAAGAGAACGGATACGGGTATGTTGCAACCATGTCATCCTTATTGACTGTCAGATAGTGCTTATTCAGGACATAGTAGGAACCCATAGACCGTGTCTTAACCTCGTGCCCGGAACACAATACGCGAATACTGCAATAACGTTTTCCGGTTACCTTGTCATCGACTTCCACCAATGCGGCCAGAATCATCTCATCAGGCTGCGTGCGGTAGAATTCGTGCATCTCCTCCTTCGTTCTGATAACGGTGGTCTTAATGTCATACCGTCTGATATCCTCGCGCAGAAGCTGTTCATCGGCGCTGTGCAGGAATTCCATGATGGGATAAAAATTTCCCTCGCGGCGGTTGTGCTGCTCCCATTCTTCGGACTCATCGTCTTCTTCATTGCCAGAGCCCTCATCGTAGTCCTCGTCCATCGGGATGGCATCCGTCACCTTATAGTGACTGTTTCGAATGGAATAGCCAATGTTATTGGCAATATCAGCGCTCATGTTTGCATCACCATTATTCAACGCCTGACTTACCTTTTCGATGGCATCATCAGGGCTTTCGGCGTCGATGCAAACAGTGGTGGATATGGTAACTACAACGTTAAAACTTTCCATAATTCATTTCTCCTTTTTCTTTCAATCTGACGCAACCACATGGGTTGCAATTTCTTGGCTTATTTGCTTCAATCCAACTTGACAGTTTTCTTGTATTCTGTCCAGAAGAACAGCCGCTGTGCTGCGGTCAGTGTCTCTTCCTTTTCGGGCTTCTTATTCAATGCTTCAACTGTTTTATCACAGTTAAACGGATAAGGAACCTTATAGGTATCGTCACCCTTTTTGACCAAGATATAATGCTGCTTATTGCTCAGATAAGTATCGCCGTTGAGGCACTTCTCTTCTTGGCCTGCACAGAAAACATAGATGCGGCTATATACCGTATCCGTTTTTCTATCCATGACCTTGATATAAGCGGCCTGATGCGGCTCATTGGGAACGGTTCGATAAAGATTTTCCACTTCTTCCGCAGTAGCGAGTTCCATCACCTTGACATCGAACCGCTTAAGGTCGTCAACCAGAAGCTGCTCACCGGCGCTGTGCAGGAATTCCATGATGGGATAAAAATCGCCCTCGCGGCGGTTGTGCTGCTCCCCTGCATAGGCATATGTACGGCAGAAATGGAAAATATGGTTATCGATGGACTTCTCGTACTCTTTGAGTCCCTGATGCGTGAACGCGAATCCCATGGTTTCATAGTTGTTGCTCATGGGAGTGACTTCCACATTCCAAGATTCGATATGGGTCACTTCCTCGTATGCATCCACATAGTCGGCCTCATCAGCGACAGACAACAACAATTCCGGAATATCCTTCTTATCCATTTCCCGCAGCTTTTCATACGGGATGTACGGCAAGTCAGGATTTTCCTTGTTGTATTCCTGAATAGAATCGTCATCGTCAAGGTCGAGCAGTGTCTGTACAAGTTCACTAACTGACGAATATTCATTACCCCTTTCGTCATAGAACTTGCTGTAATCGATATCTTGACCTTCAATGACAGCGTCATCCAACTTCATGGTATCCTTTTTCGGAAGCTGCTGTTTAAGGACATGAATTGGCATATTTGAGTCAAAATTGTCCACAGAGCCCTCGAACTGCAGGGCTGCAAACCGTTTGAGATACCAACCGTTTTGAGGGTCGATTGTTACGTTGAGGGAACGAGAAGCAATAAGGTTCTCGGCTGTGTTTTCTTTGTTCATAAGAAAAAATCCTTTCTTTATGTATGTGGCTATTTGCAAAATTGTGCGCAGGCAGCATTGGGGCACTGCGCAGTTGTTGTTTTCAAAGGACTATTGCCCTTTGTCGGACATTATTTGATTTAGCTTTCGTATTCACGCAGTTCACCATCGACCATCTCCCACTGCATATAACCGCCTGCACATATCACGTTGAAACGTGCATAATTATAGTCAGTGGAACAATACTGTGGAGAACGCTTAAACGTATCTTTTGCGCGAAGAATGTGATGGCGATTCACCTCGTAGGTACATACCTCATCAACAAGAATGATTCTGTCTTGGGTAAATCCAAATTCTTCTGCAATCCGATTGCGAGTCGATGCAGGGGTACGGAACGGATTGCCACCATTCATTTGTTGACAACTGCGCACAAGTTCAATGTATTTGTCTTGTGGATAGTTGGTTCCTGCGCCTTCGCACGGACTCCAATCCAGTTCAGCATCTAACTGAGCCTTAAGTTCATCAATCTCTTGGTAAAGAGAATCAATTTGGATTCTGAGGCATTTATTCTGCTCTTGGAGTTTTTCGATTCGTTCGAGCCGCTCTCCTTGCAGTTTTTCAATGCCTCCTTCTTCAAGCCAACGTTTGCAAAACGTGTCTTTGTCTTCATCACATGCCATATACGCACTTTCAATATTCGCGTATTCATATGCCGAGACGGCTACACCGACACGGTCTTCAAATTCATGCTTCATCATAAGCAATTACCATCCTTATAATTTATAAATCACGATAAGTAAGTAAGTAAGTATAGCGGTCAACATCTACAATGCCCAAGTCCGACCCGTGGATTTTAGTCCTCCAAATCCATTTTAGTCCCGCAGTTGGGGAAGAAAGGAGCGTTGTAAGAATTGATACCAACAGCTCGCTCAATGGCACCAATACCCGTCTTTTCATAGATTAGCTTCATCAAAAATCGTTCCTGCTGTCCTTTGGACATCTTCTTTGGCTTTGGAGGTAGTTTCCCTTCTGCCGCAAGCTGGCAGTTTGGATTATACTTGTGCTGTCCCATCGGCTTCACCTCCGCAGAATGGACAAGGCTTGCTGTAGTCTAATCGTTGTCCACATGTCGGGCAAAAAGCAAATTGTGGATTCTCATAAAATCCGTCATCGCATTTGCCTCCGAGGTCCTCGTCGCAGTGAGGGCAACGGTTCGGTGTCCACCTCTTTGTGATTGGGTGTTTGGGAATTTGCAGTTCACACGCTTCGATAGCAGTTCGGATAGGCGTACAACTTTTTTCTCCTAACAAACCACCGTTTAAAAGTTTCGTCAAATAGTAAACTGCTTGCTTGTAATCGTTTTCAGTAGCCATAGGTGCTCCTTTCTTTAAACTTTTTTTACACAAACAAAAAGCAGCTCTTATGATTTCTCATAAAAACTGCTTACAAAGTGTTGATTTTCTTAATTCAATTAGAGTTACATGTTTGTGCCTAGTTATTATACCTAATGTGTACGCAGAAGACAATTGTCGGCATTTCAGCGTAAATTCAGCGTAAATTCAGCGTTTCAGCGTTTCAGCGTTTTGACATCGGACACCGGGGGAGCCGGAAGCTATGAAAAAAGCACCATACGATACTTCGCTAAATGCAGGTTTAGCGAAATATAGGGAGGACGTTTGCAAGAGCAAACGTAATTTTGTACGACTTAATGCAAGATGTCTCACACGCAAGCCTGCTAGTTTTCTAGCTCTTGACTCTAAAAACAGCCACCCTCTCTAACGAGACGATGGCTGTTTTTGTGTTATAATCAGATATTTTTGTGTGTACGCGAATGCCAAAAAAGGTCGTTTAATTTTTCAATGACATACAATGTGACAACCGCACCGATGACCATAAAAAGTGAAATGATTTCACACAATCCAATTGACGCCAGAATCTGAATGAAAATGTTGACGTTTGGAAATGAATCGCCGATGATACGTAGCATGAGTGGAATAAACGCAAACGAACCGAAAGCATAAATCAACGCAAACCTGTTGCAAATGTAATCAATGACTTTATGTAGCATAATCTTTACCTCCTTTTTATGCTGCCCAGTTTTCGCCAGTTGCATAATCGATTTCTACTCCCGGCTGAACATTGTAAACGAAAACATTGTACAGAACACTTTCGCCTTCATCTTCCACTGATTCAGCTTCCATAAGGACACCGTTACAAACGAGATTGTCTCCATCGAAAATTGGGGTTACCCGATAAAGTACGTGCTCGTTAGTTTCTTTCACATAGTCAGCAACCATATTTTCAAAAGGAAGCATACCAGTAACATTCATATAACGGGTTCCGGTAACAAGATTCTTTGGGTTGGCATTTTCTCCTGTGAGCTGAAATCCTATCAGATGACAACGGTTCATCAGGACTTTTCCGTCGATGAAATCGTATTTATGCTGTACCCATCCAGTAGGCTTTACGGAACTTATATCTCCACGCTTCTCTGTTGGCATGAGGTCTTGCCCAATACATGCGTAAGCAACCCCACAACGACCAAGGTCATCGAGGTCACTGTAGTATTCAAACGAATCCACAGTTAAGTCATCTTCTGAAAAGTAAGGAGTATTATCATTTACTGTGACGAACGGTTCACCAGAGTATTCTGGAATGGAATCAAGAGAGAAAACAGATGCGTTAATATTTTCTGCAGAAATTTCTTGAGAATCAGAATTGTTGCTCGTTTGTTTTGGTGTGCTGCTTTGAGAATTTTCAATATCCGATATAGAATCGGTTTCTATATAATCTTCGTCTTGACCGTTGCTGTACAATATATCTACAATATCACTGTAATCAATCAGATGGTCTTCATCTACAATACCACTGCAAGCCGTCAGATTGATTGCCGTTGAAAGAACCAGTAGCATACTGGCAATTCTTTTAAATGGTTGCATTTTGAACTTTCTCCTCAATATTTTGTTTTTGAATTTTTGTAAGTGTTATAACGTCGTGGCTTGTTCCCTGAAATTCCTTGATTGCTGTTTTTGTCCAGTGGCATACTGATGAGTTTGCGTTTAAAAACGATAAGTCAAGTTTCGTATCAGATGGATACACTCTGTTCCAACCGAATAAGTAAATTTCATTCACGCGATTCAAATACGGTGTAATGTTCCCTATCAATTCCAAAAACACAAAATCGTTTGGTTCTGCCCAATACATACAAGTGTCCGTTGCCAGAACTTGACCGTCAATATTTTTGGAAAGTAGCTTTTTACTGTACAAAGTACACCAGAGGTCTCCCCCGCTTTTGTTTACAAGTTCTTGGATTTCGTGAAAAACTTTTCTGTCAGAGGATAACCGTCTGTGATTAAAAGCCACGCCGTTATTGTCATCAACACAGATAATTAGCTTCAAACAATCACCTCATTTTTTGAGTTTTATATCAGTTCGCCTTGGATATTATACCTACACAAAAGACTAAAAAAGTAGCCACGTGCCGTAGTAAATGGCACATGGCTTGTGTTTCTCTGTTGTTTTTATGGGTTTTTAGTTATATGATGGAAAAACGTCGGCTTCGTTCATATCAGAGTAAGTAGTTGCACTACGTTTCCAGCAGCGTGTTACTTCCGCAAATCGAGGATTTTGAACTTCCTCTGAAGTTAGCATTTCTTCCGTTACACCAGATGCGCGGAGAACATCAAGAAGGTTTCTTGGTCCTGTTCCATTGTATCCGGCAGTAAGGCCTGTGATTTCAAGATTGATTTCGTCTCGATGTGGTTGCTTATCCCAAGCTGCAAACCGAATAGAAACATCTTCGTTGTTGCGAATTCCATCGCCTGCCGGATGAGTTTCAATACTGATAACGGCTTTTTCTCCACCGAGTTGTTCAATAAGAAACTTTGCGGTTTCTGCAATTTGCATGGTATCATTACCAGTTACATGAATTTGTGTCATAAGTATGGGCAAGGAGACCCGTGACTTTAGTCGTGGGAGAAATTGCCCGTTCACATCCTTTCTTTGAAAAAGTAAAATATATTTTGTATGGCAACAAGGCCATAGCAACTATGAAAGCACCGCTACGAATAGTGGTGTTTTGGCAGCTAAAAAGAAGTTGCTCTCTCATCCGAAAAGGGTAAGAATCCTTCTCCAAGGTCATAAGCGGTTTAATACAGCCACATATTTCTCCTTTTTGTTTTCAGGTAAAAGTATTATACCTACACAAAGAATAAGAAAGCCCCTCACCTAAAAAGATGAGAGGTTTTCCAAGTTATTGCGAATACAAGTTAGTTGTCTTCCAGAATCAGAGAGTAGAGTGCAGGAATATCGTAAGGACTTACAATACGCGGTACAACATCTTCCTCATTTTCCGGAACGAACTTGTTTGGCGCGTCGGAAATAATGACGTTTGCGTTCTTCCAATCGGAATCCTTAAGGAAAGTTGCAAAGCGCAAGCCGAGCATTTCTTTGATGCTGAGGCTGTGAATTTCCATCGCATACTGAGCACACGCAACGATTTCATTTCCCTGCCGATAGGCATTTCCGAAATGCGAGTATGGGTCGTGAACAGTACGGTCAACAGTAATGATTTCACGGTTTCGCAAATCAATCACGATGCTAACCATCTGTTGTGCATTGCTGGTCAGAGCGTAGCGGTTTTCAACCGTGCGAGGTTCAAACTGCTTACCTGTTTTGCCATCACGAAGCATCACACCACAAAAAGCAGCGTCCATTTGTGCGAACGGATGACCGCTGTAGGAGTTGACGAGAATTGCTGCATATCGGTAGCCTTTCTTGACTGCCTTTGCAATATTGAAGTCAACATACTCCAATGCGCCATCATTGCCGCTACTGCGAACGTCGCCGGAGTGGATGCCATCGATAGACTTTTCCGCAGGATGGTAGTAAGAAATTGCATCTTTTTCCTCTGGAGTTGCGTTAGCTTTATCACCCCAGAAAACGACGGAAAGGTCCAAATCGATGCCCTCATAACGATTCAGTTCTTTTCCCTTCCAATAGAGGAATGCGCGGATAACGTCATTTCCTACCGGAATAGATGCACGAGAACCACAAGCTGTTGCGTGCATTGCGGAGGTGACCTGACGAGGATTGTCAGGGAAAATCAGCTTGTTGCAATGGCAGTCCGGGTCGATATAGACGGAAAGGTTTTCGGAATCCTTTGAACGGAGAATCTGCCAAAGCTGATTGAACACATCACGCGATACGCGAGCGCACATTTCTGGCGGAATCTCTTTGACATCACGCTCAACAGAGAAGGAAGACGCACCATCGCCTTTACCAGTCGCCAACTGAACAGAGTTATTGCGGTTACGGAAATGGTTAATAAGTTGAACGAGAACGCGAGGATTTACATTGCGACAAACGCTTGTAAAATCGAACAAGACATTCATCATAGCTGCCTCGGAATCGCACTCACGCAATGCAAAATCGAGGTATCGTGCAAATACACCGGGACGAAGCATCAGATGCTCAGACAGCTTTTTGATGTTAATAGGGTCTTTCATGAGCATCTGCAACTTGGAGTTGTAGGTTTCAATAGCAACACCGTTGCGAACCTTATCGAAGATATCTTTGTCTTTAGGAAATACCTTTGCGTACTCGCCCGGATGGAGCTTTTCGCCAAGACGCTTGAACTGTTCTGGACGGAGCGCAAAACCTTCATTTTTCTCTACATTTTCGAGGATTCCAAGCAGCTCCCGGCGCTCACGACGAGTAAAACTGCGGAAACGAGGATTCTTTGCGAGACTCACGTCTTGATTATTGAGAGCCGCTGCAAGACGCAGGACATCCGTAGAAGAACGGAAGTTCTTCATGCACATCTGGTCCTTAAAGTCCGCACGGTCAAAAATTTTTGCAACGTACAGAGCAAGGTTTTCCTTGGTCTTGATTTCCTTATCCTTCATCCGAGCCATAAGCTCAGTAGTGAAGTCGTTATCCCCCATAAGAGTATCGAAGATAACGCTGGCAGTGTCTTTTGACAACGGAGTGGAACCAGTGATGCACTGAATTGCATAACGATAAATTTCTTCGCCGTCACACAACGGAATCTGCTTCATTGGAGGAAGTTTCTCATTCAGAGCAAGGTCTTCACATACCTTGTGCGGGTCAAACTCCGGACTCCACTCGCCAGCGGTAAGATAGTGGAGAATATTGACAATATACAGGTCAACCATATCAGCCTGCATAGCATCTTCCGGAAAGTTCGGCCAGATGGGTTTGGTTCGAGAAATTGCACGGCTATCCTCGGAGATGATGTAGAATAGTTCGTTGAAGAAATCCATAAAATCCTCATAGGTGGATTTCATGCATTCCTGAAATAAGTCACTGGACATGGTATAGCCATACTGTGCCAACTTCATGTTTGCAGAACAGACATACCGCTTTTCTACGGCTTTTTCTTGCTCTTTTGCAGCAACCGGAGGCATTACGCCACGATGTGCATTGAAAGTAACTTTATTTTGAGTGAGTTTGGTAATCATAGAGGTTTCCCCTTTCTACACAAATCAGAACTGTTTGAGTTCAATGATAAGATTGTTACGGCCATCTTGGCTGAAATCTTGGATGAGCTTCGTCTTTTTACTTCCCTTCCAGACACCACCGGATGCTCTAGCCGCAAGTATAGTCATTTCATTTACCATTGCTTTTGCATCTGATGCGGATTTTTTGCCGTAATTGTGATGCTTTGCAATGTCAATGATGGCTGGGATAGCACTTTCTGGTACAAAGTGAACTTCACAAAATACTTTTACATATTCCTCTGGCGTATATATTTTACGAGTGGTTGTCGATTGTTTGGCTGTTTGAATTTGTGGTTTTTGGGATTCTGGCTCTGCTTGTTCTTCTTGCTTTGCCAGCTTTGTCTCCTCAGCCAATGGTTGTTCTTCGGATAATGTGGATACACTTCCGGACATTCCAGATAAGGAATGTGGTAAGAATCTCATTAAATCCGGAGAAGCGATATTTTTTCTTGCTTCGATTGTTCTGAGCAGTATGCTTTTACATCTATCCTCCGATGGCGGAACGCTTTCTGGTTTGACATCTGCCGAACTAAATTCAAGCCTGAATGTTTTGTAGCCATGTTCAACAAGTGAATATAGGTACGCATCATATCCCTTGTCCTCTGATACGATGTAGTATTTACTTTTAGGAGCGGTTGTGATAAGCTGTCCAAGTTTGCCTATAATAAAGAAGTCCTGTGAGTTTTTTCCGGGGTACGTCTCTACATATTCGACTTGGCGAGGCGCAAATGAGGTGTACAATGTCTGCATAAGCTGGAATGTCACTCTAGGACTGTTCACGCTACAGAACAAAATCACTTTATCGTTGGATGTGTTTGATTTAATGTGCTTCATCCAGTAGTCATGTTGATTTTCTGTATCGATTAGATACACAGACCGGGTCAAGTCTTTACCCATACATCTTTTGCGCCTTTCTAAAAAAATAGCCCGCATCAATCTCATCGAAGAGACCGACGCGGGCGTTTTCAAAACATCCGATAATACGGAGAGCATATCCACTCAAATGGTGCGGGTCCGAGAAGAATGGTGATAAATACCACACACCAACTCAACCCGCAATAATTCTTTCTATTTTCCTGAAGGAAGTGGATATATAGCCGTATTTCGTGTTTGATAAAAGCCGCGACGGAGAGCTTAACCACTTAGCTTTTATGATTATCAGTCATATTCAAAAGAAGGAAGTGGTTAAATAGCCGCTCACGGTATTGTCGTATTCGTCCTACCGCGAATACGTTTTTCGAATCGGGTATTCCCGCTTCGATGGTTTCATTATATCATATTGCGTATCATTCAGCAACCGCTTTTTGCCAATTTACATGCATTTATTTCATTGTCTTTTGCGTATGGTCGCTATATGCAACTGATTTTTGGGTAAAAATATTGACCAAACACATGATGTTGGTATAATAGTAATCGGAATCTTTATTGTTTTGAAAGTTGGTGTATTTATTATGTCTAAGAAAATCCGACCTTTTCATTTAACTCCTGCCGAAGAGTCTGTTATGAACACTCTTTGGAATAGCGGTAGTGCCATGCCGTTGATTGAGGTTGTAAATGTGGCGCAGAAGGATAGCAACGTTTCATGGAAGCCTCGCTCGCTTTTTTCGATTGTAAACAGTCTGATGTCCAAAGGGCTTATCAAAGAAGAAGGGTTTGTCCGTTCCGGCAAAACTTACGCAAGAACTTTTGCCCCTGCAATGTCTCGCCCTGCCTTTTATGCCAATATGGTAAAGGACGCGCTTTCAGATGAGGAACTTGTTACATTTAAGGAGATTTTTTCCGAAATCTAATCTCAGAGGTGTTTCTTTTGAGCAATCGTCTCACGACAGTGGCTCTTGGTCACTATGTTAAAGAGCAGTTGGATAAAAAGTGTGTATCGACAGAAAGAGTTGCAAATCTGTTGGATTGCAAGGTTTCTGATGTTGATATGTTTTTGCGTGGAGATGCGTTTGCTTCATTCCGACAAATACAGAAATTGGCGTCTCTGTTTGGTTTGAGCGTTTCAGAGCTTTTGCGTGATGCTGCCCTAAAGGAATAAAGAGCGTAAAAGAGGCTGCTACCTGTCTGGTAGCAGCCTCTTTTACATGGTGTCGAAAAGTTTAAGTGGACTTCTGTAAACGTTTCTTGCTTAATTTTGCAAATACCCCACCCATTAGAACAAACGATTAGCAGTCAGGCGAACATAATTATTGGAACCATTGACATTCTCCCCACGGCTAAAGCGATGGGAGAATGTCAAGAATGCTTTTGGTTTACTACGTTGCGTTTGTGCTTTGTATTGACTCCGTGTTATTTGTTGTGATTTTATCTTCGCCAAATTGTGCGAAAATCACTCGATTTTCTATCGAAGATATGTTATAATTAAGAAAAGAGAGCTGGTGATGATATGCGATTTTCTGTAAAAAGTTGCTTATATTCTTTTGGATATAGAAAGCACAGAGAAAGAATTAAGATAATTGTTGATGGTGTACGTCCAGTATTTGAAGTAAATAGATATTTCGTTCTGGAGCAAATTGGTAGAAGTGGACAGACATCGGCATCAATTTATTATTTGTGTATATACCTTAACTATCTTGATTCGTGCGGAATTGATTATATGGATGTCAAGTTAAATGACATTCAAAAATTTCTGAATGTTCTTTATACTGATGGTCTTCCCTATGCCGGAAAAGGTAATCCGTGTAGCCTTACTGTTATTCACGACTATATCGATGCGATTTCTAAGATGTACGACGGATTGGTGTTTACGGGATATCGTTTGGAAGATAGTATGTATACGCCTTCGCAGTTGGAAGAATTGATGGCTGCTTCAAATGGAAAACGACGAAAAGCTCGTTTGTTGAAAAAAGGCGACCATTTGACGGGCGTTTACACGCTAAAAAAATCATTTGCAAAGGATAAAGTTGTTCGAAAGGATGTGTGAATGTGAAAAAGCAAAATGATGGAGTAAAAGCCTATCAAGAGGCAAGGCGACAGGAAACGATGGCCTTGATTGATGCTGCATATATACAGCTAAAAGAAAGCAATCAGACTATTACAAAAGCAGCTATTTCTCGTGCTTGCGGGATTAGCCTTCGGACTATGTGTAAGCCTTATGTGCAAAAGCATCTTTCAAAATATGAAGAATTCCGTGTAGATGGATTACAAAATACAGCAGATGCCTCATCAGAAGAAATCGAAAAATTAAAATATGAAAACGCAATGTTAAAGAAAAAACTTGAAAAGTCGATGAAAGCAAATGGGCAATTGAGAGAATCGTTGAAGATTAGTAACGAAAAATATCATGCAGTTCAGCATGATTATGAGTGCTTGCTGGGAGACTATCAAAAAGCTGGTGAAATGAAGCTGATACGGCTTTGATTGTAGATATCAATGGCTTCATTTTTGTGAGAGTAACACTGTTGTGTGTTATCGCACATTGCGCTATAATATTTCAAAAACTGTTGGATAGGAGATAATCATGGCTGAACACAATGCACGTCTAAACGAACTCGTTGCCAACTTTGGCGACATTGAAGCCCGTCGCAAACTCATTGCAGAGTTTGGAGATTCGGATTCTGCCTTTATGGGTGAAAACCAAGATGGGGAAGACATCATGATTTCCATTGCCCAAACAGGGATTATCGAAAAAGTGTGGCAAAGGAATGGGAAACTTCGCGTAGACGAATATAACAAAGATGGCTTTTTTGTAAGTCAGAAATATGAAGGCGACTAAAATGAGCAAAAAAGTCCCACCCCGTTGATTCAGGGTGGGACTTCTTTTTTCGATTTGCTTAGTTGAGTGGAAATACCTCGTATACACTGACATACAGCATGCCCGGTTTATAATCAGCATATTCCACCGGACGCTTTTGCTCATAGACTTTTACATCAGAACCATCGTCAGCCGTGAGCCAAAGATATTTGACATGCTCAGCATAGCGCGGGTCATCTACGCGATAAGCTTGACCTTCTTTGATTTTCAGGTGGCGCATATAGGCTTGTGCGCGAGAAAATTCAACAAACGCACCGTAGTCGCCAATCACGATACGGTTGTACCCGTTGGTAATGACTGTACCATTGGCAGTTTCGAGTGGAATCGTATCGCCGGACGTGTTGCACCATTCCGGCAAGGCTTCCTTGAACTCCGCCCGCACATCTTTGAAAAACGTGCGCGGGATAGGCTTGTACTTATACTCGTTGGCAAGCTGCTCCTGATATTTGAGCATTCGAACGCCGGTTTCTGAAATTTTGTGCTTCATGGTTATTCCACCCGCAGCATCTGCGCGGATGCGATTTCTCGAATGCTGCGATTTTCCTTTTCGGGAGCTGAGACAATACGGCGATGAGAACGCATCAACGTCAATACGCGATTGCGGAGTTTTTCGTCCTTGATAAGCTGAGCAACCTGCTTGATTTCCGATTCACGCAGATACATTGTACTATTAAAGAGAACACCATGTACCTCGCCGTCTTCGGAGCTTTCCTCGACCTTATCGATATTGTCATAGGCGTAAATTACATCCACGTCAATGGTAATGGCTGCTGCGTCCAGAACCTCAGACCTTCCCTGTGCTACAATCCACTTGTGAAAGTAGCTCTCATCGGAAATGTACGTTTCGCCAATAAGTCCCAGCGGCGGAGACACAAGGTTGTTCGTGGAATAACGGATATGGTCTTCACTTTCGTTGAGGTTGTCCTGCCAAAGACGCATCGGCTTGAGGCTCTTGTCCTTAAAGTGAACATAGGTGTCCCGAATAAATGTGCAGATGGTCCGCTTAATATAGTCTATTTCCGGCATTTCTTCCACATTACGGAAGACAAGGCGCGTAGACTCGCCCTCGCCGTATTCTTCGTCGTCCGTCACATAACGGACCTTCTCCAGTACGAACTTTGGCTTTAATGCCTCTTTAACGGCTTCGAGACAAAATACATGCCACTCCATTAAATCATGTGTGCAGGGTACACCGTCTATAGTCGTTTGCGACTTAGGCGGTGAGGAATGCGCTAATCAAGAGGCAATTTGAAGTGTACTCAGTTAGCACAAATACCCTGTTACTCCTTTCTTTAAATGATTAAGATACTTTTTCCCATGCGGGATGTATGGAATCTGCTGCTTTTACAATTTTAAGCTTTTTAAGGCTTGCGGATTTTTGACCGCTTTTTGCGGGTGTCTCGAACTCTACATTTACAGCACCATTCTTTTTGGTATGAGTGCTATGCACAATTAGATTTTCTCCGTTGAGAGAGACTAAATCACCCGGATTGAGATTCACCTTTTTGCGCAACAGAGCACGATGCCCTGTGTATGTCCTCTTGCCACGGTATTTGTGCAGATTTTCCGAATCCTTTTTGTGGCTACGGTTAATTCTACCGTTGAAGAGTTCTTTTCCGGTGGCTATTTCTCCTGTACGAATGTCAATGTAGCGAGAATCATAAAACTTTTCAAGGATACGGTTGTTGCGCCTTGCCTTTTCATAGTGCTTAAATGTGCAGCGGCGGTTTGGATGAAACTCACCCATTGCATACGCGTCGTTGCTGTGACTTTTCTCAAGTTGAAGCGCGATACGTTTTTCTTTTGTCATTGCGCCGTAAGTGATTGTAACAAACGGCTTACCAAAAGCAACGTAGAGTTCATTGACAATTTGCCACCTAACAGTGTTCATAAAAGCTGCACCGGAAAGGTCGGCAAATTTAATCTTTTCTCCGAAACCATAAAGCTTACCGCTTTTTTGGTGATTAGCAGGCGTATGGCACTTTTCACATACTGTTAGAAGTTCGTCCGGGCTGTTGCCGTGACGACCTTTCCAGTAGAACATATGATGCATATGTAAAATCGCGCCTTCGGTAGCTTTACGCCCACAAACTTTACAGACATAGTTATCGCGATAAAATACCGCTTCTCGCAAGGTTGCCAAATTGTAGCGAGGACCTTTTTGGTAGTCCGCTCCTTCTGGAACAGCTTTTCCTTCCTGAATTGCTTTTACAAGCATTGTATCGAAGGAACCAACCTCAACCGTTGCATGGGTAATGGGCATTACCGCACAATACATCTTGACAATGTTGACATTAAGTTCTTTCTTATGCTTCAAAGAAGGAGCAAGCCAACCTTCGCCGCGCTTGCGGTTATCAAAGCGCGGTTTACGGTAGCGAAATCTGTTTCTGCGTGTACGACGGTGCATACGGCAGTCATCGTGATGTTCCTTCTCATCCTGCAATGTATCATACTGAGCAGATACATACTCGTGAGATTCGCTTTTCACGCTGATGCCGATATAGTTGTAACCTACATCTTCGCAGATTTCGATGGGTTGGGTGTTTGTTTTGCTGTCATACAGCAGTTGGATGGTAAACGGGTGATGCTTAACGATTTTTGCTTTTCTGTCTTTCAAGAGTCGGCGTACCTTGCCGAGACGGAAGGTAGGCATTAAGCGTTCACCACTATTGCTGAGAACACAAACGCAAGTGTTCATGCAAGATACTCCTTTCGTAAAATAGTAATGAAACTATAAGTCAGGGCTTGCGCCCTGTGGTCCACTTCGCCAATGTTATGCACTGTTTTAGCCTTTCGGCATGGCAGCCGCACATCTCCTACCCTTAGAGATTTTTAACGTAATACATATCAACGGCTTGCGTCATTGACACATACACTGCCCGCAGAGCCCGACACTTGTGGAACATATCGGGGTGCCTATATTATGAAGATGATTGCTCATCAAATGCATAACGGAGTTCGCGGCAACCGAAGTTGCCGTTCACCAAGGCTAATCAACCGGGCTTACAGGTTTCCCCGCAAGCCCCGTCTATAACCAGTGAACCGGTTTAGGCGGGGTTGTTGACCACTTCTTTTCCCACTGGTCGTATTCGGCGATTTCCCGCTTTACGATTTTGCCGTCTTTCTTATGTTAACCACCTCTTTTCCCACTGGTCGTATTCGGCAACTTCTCGCTTTACGGTTTTGCCGTCTTTTTTGTATACAGTGATGCGATGTGCATAGTTCACCGTGTGCTTTTGTAGCTGTTGCAGAGCTTCTTCCTCTGAGCTTGTTTTTGTAACTCCGCGATAGGAACCACCGGAGCCTAAGATTTCGGGTTCGTACCAACCCGTTTCATAGTATACGGTCTGCTCGCCTGCTCCATTCAGAATGACTTTTCCCTGCTCTCCATAATCACCCGTATAGTTACCGCGGATGATGTTGGCGGCGCGTTCATTTCCCTGTTGCTCGTAGGCTTCGGCGATGAACTCAACATACGTTTTGAACTTCTCCTCGTCTCCCTCACGGTGTGCAGAAATCAGTTTTCCAATGGTGACAGCGTTTATCTGATTCACGTTTTTACCTCTTTATATAACATTGTATCGTGTTTTGTTTGTGTCTCTATTATAACATGTTGTATATTTTGCAACAACCGCTTTGAGCCTTAATTCGATTAAAGACCTTTTATGTAACAATAAACAAAAAACACCAGCACTACCCATTTGCAGTGCTGGTGTTTCTTACAAAGGAAACAGGTATAACCATACTTCCCTGTTTGCTTCTCTGTTGTAGAGAAGAAGTTTTTCATCTACTGACAAAATAGAATGTCAAATATCGTTTTTTGGACGACAAGGCGTAAACCTAACCATTACCCTTACGAAACAACAAAACAAACAAGTAACATTGACAATTTACAATAACATTGCCTATTAGCAAGCTAAATGTAATTCTTCTTGCGAAGAAAGTCGGTAGATGTGGAATGTGATTTAGATGTCTACATCGAACTCGATAGACATATTAGCTTTGTCTAATGCCATCTGAAGCCGAACGAGTTCGTCTGAAGTCTTACGATACTCATTCTCTACCAAAGCAGCATCATAGTTGCGTTTGGTGAATTCTGGCTCGGCACGGTAGCCGCCGCTTCGGGTAAGCTCACGCACACCTTTCATTCTGGAAAGACGGTTCTTCTTTTCGGTCAGCATTGCCATGCGAACGAGAGATTCATCAACCGTGAAGTCGAAGCCTTCAAGTTTCGTGGTCGTGTTGAAGACGTTGATGCCGTGGCGCAGTTTGGCAATTTTGTTGTTTAAGGCATCCATTTCATCCTGCGTAGACGTGAAGTTATAACCGCTCTCAATAGGCGTTTCACTGGCACCATAAGTTGTCGTGCAGGTGTCTCTCTCATTGGAAACGATAGCGGTCAGTTCTTCACGATAACCGCGAATTAGCTTGTTTGCGTATGCAGACGTGACTTTCATAAGTATTGGCAAGGATACCCGTGACTTTAGTCATGGGAGGAATTGCCCATTCACTTCCTTTCTTTGAAAAAAATAAAAATATATTTTGTATGGCAACAAGACCATAGCGACTATGAAAGCACCGCTACGAATAGCGGCGCTTTGGCAGCTAAAAAGAAGCTGCTCACTCCTCCGAAGAGGGTAAAAAATCCTTCCCCAAGGTTATAAGCGGTTTAATACAGCCACACCTATCGGCTTTGCCTCGGCTTTACGTGATGTGTTGTCTTAGAGCGTGCAGTTAGGATTGACGCCGCACGGTAACTATCTATTCGCTTATAACGGAGTGCTCGAAGCACTTAGGGTAGTCAACATATCCTTGCGGACACAACTAAAATCACAGACTCGTGTTTCCACAAGCCCGCGACTTCAGTCGTGGGTTATTGACAGGTTCTCCTTTTTGTTTTTCGGATATTTGCAAAATTAGGTGATTTTCTATTCGAAAATAGGTGGTCACCCAAATCAAGCCTTAAAATGAGGCAACAAATTTTCATGTTTGTTGCCTTACGGTAAGTCACTCTTACAAAATGTAAGAGGTAGTGTTCCCCTTGGCTGGGTAGCAGCTAAGCAGTATTGCAAGCTGGGGAAACCTACAAGTGCAACTGCTATCCTGATGGGCAAATTGTCCATCTGCCTGTGATACTTGTGAATTTGGATGTCTTACGTAAACCACCCATTTTCGCAAATACCCGGTGGTATCGAAGATACACATAAAGTCCACACCGAATAATGATTAAACAGTGTGGACTCTATCTTTCCAGAAATGTGAGATTTATATAATACACTTCTATGATGCACTATTAAATTCCACAAACCAGAGGCTAATGCTGGATGACAGAATCGAACTGTCAACTAAGCATTACAAGGGCCTTGTTTTAGCCATTGAACTAATCCAGCATATGATGGTGACCTGTGCGGGAATTGAACCCACGTTACAGCCGTGAAAGGGCCGTGTCTTAACCGCTTGACTAACAGGCCAAATATTGTGAGCGTTGCTCACTTGTGGTGGAAATAAAGGGATTCGAACCCTCGACCCCCTGCTTGCAAAGCAGGTGCTCTCCCAACTGAGCTATATCCCCATGATGGCAGATATCGTTCTGCTAGACGAAGAATTTTACGATTTCTTAATCGTGTTCGGTTCCGGTGTCGACGACTTTCGGCAGGACTTAGCCAACCGCCAACAGGTGCATGCCCCCGTTGGAAGCTTCTTGGGCGGATTCTCAAAGAGCGCGTCACCCAATCGGACCGTGGGGCTTGATGGTGGTTTCGAACCGCCAACCTATGGCTTACGATGCCATCGCTCTACCAATTGAGCTAATCAAGCATGGTAGGGTGTTTTATACTGATTACCACCCCTTCAGCGAGGAAGCCAACCTCGCATCCAGTCCCATCCGATAGCCACATCGGTGGATTCTGTGTTGTATTATCTCCAGTGTTTTTCACCCGCATTTGCAACTACGAATAAGACTTCTGGATACCTTCAGGTACAGTACCTGTTTGCCTATTCTATTAGGGAGTGTCCATTGGCAATTCGGACGGCGGACCACATGTGGACCATGCTCACCAGTTTAACGTCGGGGTGTACGGAGACTGCGACGTGGGAGTATATCGGAATCGAACCGACGCCGCCCGCTTGACAAACCAGATGTGGACTGGCTTGTGTTGGCGGTAGCTATCCGCCACATTTCAATCTATGTGCTAGACATTAGCCAGATGCTGTAGCATCTGTTGCCCATCCCTTGCCACGAGGAGGCTGTTAGCGCAGGGATATTGGAGCAGGTAACGGGGGTCGAACCCGTGTCTTCAGCTTGGAGGGCTGAAGTATTAGCCGTTATACGATACCTACATATAATTTGCGGGTGAACCCTTACTAGCCCCGCCATGATGTTCGTTTAGGAGGTGGTCAACCCCGAAGCACCATCTTTGTGTCCTTTGGTAATTTCACGCTGCTACTATGCTGACTAGACAAGAACATCGGAAAAACACTTGAACACCGGACGTCTTCAAATTTTAGCCCTGCCATCAATAATCCGGTTGTAGCGGTGAGACGACCATCAATGGGCTTTATACGGGGCAAGATTTGCTGTTTGGGGATTTTAATCCGGATGGGAGAACTTGCCCACACGACTCCCTGATGCACCCCGTGTTGTGGGGGTGCGATTTGAGACATTCGCCAGACCTACAACGTCTGTTATCCGCCGCCCGCCACGTGGAGGCTGTCTCGTGGGCGGCAGGATACGTCGATAACAATCGACGCATCCACAAGGTGGTTTACATCATTGGAGTGACCCTTTCACTGTTGCGTCTATGTGGACGTTACTTAGTGCATTGGCGTGTCCCTTTCTTGATGCCGACATTCGGACGCGGTAATTACTGCATCGGACTGTCCTCCTTGTTAGATTTCGACCCGTTAGGGCTACCTCAGCGGGTCGCGGCTCTGGCGGATGGGGTTGAACCATCTTTTCTCGTGCGCAACGAGTGAATTAACCAGCGGTATATTGCAACCTTCGTATTCGACACCAGAATATTTCGGTCGTTTTACGTCTGACCGATGGACGTGAACGGGATGGGTGGTGTCGCACCACCGTAGTCCGTGCTTACGCGTCGCACCTGCACTGCCACTATTGCGCCTTATCACGTGATTGACGCGTTCCCTTGTGCTACACCCCGATAATATTAGCAGATTTTCGTTCTTGACATTCTCCCCACGGCTAAAGCGGGGGGATTCCTGCATCAACCACCACTGCGCAGCAACCGAAGCTGTTGTGTCTTACACGATGTCAGACAGGCGTTACTTCCCGTGTGTCCAACGGTACGGTATGTATTTTTTAAGCGGACTTTTGCTCAAGCCCTTTATGCAAAACTTGGTTTCACTGCGCCTTATATCCCCATAGCTAAAGCAAGGGGTTTTACGGCGCTCTCGATAATGAAAATCTGCTATTGACCAGTTTAACGTCTTGGGCGGGACACCTTAATGCATCCGTGTGTTGGGTGCAATGGCGACTCGAATCGGACTTGAACCGACAACTTCCAGCGTGACAGGCTGGTGCTCTAACCTGTTGAACTATCGAGCCATATACGACCACTTTAGTGTCTTGGTCGAGACAGATGGGTTAATTTTATGGGTGAACAGTTTTTGTTCATACTCTGATGGTCGAATAGGCGAGACTTGAACTCGCAACCTCTTCATCCCAAATGAAGCGCCCTGCCAATTGAGCTACTACTCGTAATAAAATGTGGGTGAACCCTCTCTTAGACCCACAGCAATGACCAGTTTTACGGGGAACCACCCCACCACCCATTACCTTCGTACCTCCGGCATATCTACCTGTGCATACAGTTGGTTAGACAATTGCGCAAATAGAATGCACTTGAGTACCGGACAGCTTCAATTGGATACGACTTTGTTGTTTCGGCAAATATGCGTTTGGCAACCCGTCACATCAACGGGTCAGGCATATCAGTCAGAGGATGCACCGTATCCAGTTTATTTGCACCCATTGTTTTTGCCCTTTACGGGCGATGGAGCAGGTAGCGGGATTCGAACCCGCGTGTCCAGCTTGGAGGGCTGGCGTATTAACCCCTATACGATACCTGCAAAAAACGGGTGAACCCTCTCTTAGCCCCGCCATGATGTCCGTTTAGTAGGTCGTCATCCCCGAAACATCATCTTTATGTCTCTTAGCGATTCCGCGAATCTCTGCGTGGACGATACGAAAGAATCCGGAAAAGCATTTTGGACACTGGTCAACTTCAATTCAAGCCCTGCCGTTATTTCCCTGTCGAATCGGGTCAACGGATTGCTATGGGCTGGGTTGGCGCTTAACGTCCGCCGGACGATGGTTGCGGAGGATGGACTTGAACCACCGACCTCCAGCTTATGAAGCTGGTGAGCTACCACTGCTCTACTCCGTAATGTTGGGCATTTTAACGTCTTGCCCTTGACGGACAGCAAAAACCGATAAGTCTGTCTGCGTTTGGTGGCAAATTCGCATCACCGTGCGCTTTTCTGATGTGTCCCAACCGAACATCCATAAAATTGTGGAAGACGGCATATATGTGAGGGACACGTTCCGGTATTGACCACACCGTTAACGTCCGGACGCTTTTTGGCGCTGCCTTTAGGCTCTGCCATTCAGGTGTGCGGCAAGCTGACCACAATTGTTTTATACCCCATTGGTCTAGTTCACAGCTCGCTCCGGCTCTTTTTGGACCGATATCGTTAGGGTCTACGCCCGACTTTCACGGGGGGATTGCGACTCCCAAATTACTTTCGCAGCGCGTTCGCGTCCAATAGGGCGGGCTGCGCAGCGGTTTTCTCGGCGTTGGGATTGTTCCCTCAACCGATGACTTAATTATAACATAGCCTAAATCACTTTGCAACCGCTTTTTGACCTATTTTAGCGCTACATTTTGTTGCTGACAGATATACAATCGCAATATAGGGAAAATATACAAGAAGATTTGCGACATCATTATTATAGCATCCTATAGGTTATTTGGCATCCGCTTTTGCTGCATTTAGCGAGTCAATTTGAGATATTTCTTTCCGTTGTATTCCGTTACTTCGATTTTCAATGATGCGGAGCCTTTTTCACCATTTTTTTTCTGCACCGTAAACGAAGCGGTTTCATTGTTCAGAAGTTTCTTTGCTTTTGCCTGCGTCACTGTTAGTTCTTGACCGTAATATTTTGTTTTCTTGAATAATGCCACATGGCAGTCTTTATTAGTGCAGCTATAAGCTTTTGGTGTTTCCACCATATCGCTTCCGCACACTGGGCATTTTCCGAGAACTTCTCGCGTAAAATCAAGAGAGAATGAAGGACGCTCTCCACTGAAATCACAAAGGACATTACAGTCGAAGGACTTTCCACTTTTTCCTACGCAGTCTGTAAGGTGAACTTTTCCATTTTTGATAAGTGATGTAGCAACTGGCTTTGTCAGTGTTTTTCCAATGGCTTCAAGGAATTTGTTATCTTTCCAAAGGGCTACACCGCATTTTTTTAGACAAGCAAAGGCTCGTTTGGTTTCAACAACATCACCGCCGCATTTTGGGCATTTTCCTATAACGGTATATTGCCCTGCTGTTCCTTGATACTGGCTTTTTATAGTTCCACCAGAGTTCATAATTTGATTGATGGTGTCTTTGGTTTTATTAAGAACATCTATGCGGGATACTGTACCTGCTTTTACATGGTATAAGTCTTTTGAAAGTTCTACGGTTGTTTTGACGTCGAGTGTAATTCCGAGAGAGTTCATTGCATCGACAAGATAGAATCCTGCAGGTTCGCCATAGTAAACGCCTTTTTTAAGTGATATGTATTGAGACTGAACGCAACGGCTTATTGTATCAGCACGAGTAGCATCCGTACAAATCGTAGCATCCGAGAGGATTTCTTTCCAGTCTTCATCTGTATATTCGGTTCCTTCGTTTTCAACGCCGCGAAGAGGAGCAACCATCCAATTGTTGAGAGCTTTGACTGTATACCGCTTTGGAGGAGTAGTCATCTTCCCTACTGGTGCGAATTTGATGGTTACACTTTCACCTTCATGCAGCTTCGGAAGAATCTTATCGCCGCTTGAAGGTTTTTCAAACTTTCGCCAACCGAGTGTGACTTGTACATCACCTTTGAGAGTGAAATCTTCATCGTAGCAGTGAATAACGATTGTAGTTCGGTCAACTGTACACGCATCTTCGCAAAAGACGGCACAGAAACGATTTAGGATACATTCATAGACTGTCTTTTCTGCACCTGACAACTCACCGGGCCACTTTCCTGTTGGAATAATAGCGGAGTGTGCTTCAATCTTGCTATCATCGTAGATGCTTTTTGTTCCTTGTTTGTCGATTAAACCCGTAATTCCTGCTTGAACAAGTCCTTTGATGGCTGTATCAACTTTCACAACCTCATTTGTGGCAAGATAGCTACTGTTTGTTCTTGGATATGTAACGTATCCATCCTCGTATAATGTTTGTGTTGCCGCAAGGACAGTTGCAGGAGTAAGCGATTTATCAACATCACAAGCGAAGCCCTGTAAATCGCTCATTGAAAACAATTTTCCTGAATTTACAGTTTTTCTTTCTGTCTTTATATTTGTTACTGTTGCTCCTGCTTTGTTAAATGCATCGGCTAACGCATGTGCTTCGACCTCATGCCCTTCATCAAAGGTCCGTTTACTGGTCAGCTCAATTATTTCTCCGTTTGTTTTTTCCTTACTTGTGACAACAGAATACGGTTTTGGAACAAACTCTTTAATTGCTTTTTCGCGTTCAATGATATGCTGTACGATTGGACATACGCAGCGACCAATGCGGACGAAACTTTGTGCCTTGATAGACGCATAGCGAGTCAACTCGATTCCCAACAGCCAGTCCATTTCAGCGCGTGTTTCAGCGGAAGCAGAAAAATCAACATACTCGGTATTTGGCTTAGCTGTCATAAATGCTTGTTGAATGGTTTTATATGTCGTATCCGGAAGCCATAACCGATAAATCGCTTTCTGTGATTTCAGACCATGCTCAATGATTTCATCAATTAACCGTTGCCCTTCTCTATCTGGGTCGCCAGCGTTATAGATAGCATCTATATCGTTGCGGTTCATCAAGTAATTGAGCATTTGAATCAAACCAGAGAACTGAGGTTTCCCTTCAAAGTGAAAATCCCAGTTTTCAGGGAAAAATGGAAGTCTATCCATTGTCCACGGATGTTTCTTTTCCGGGTCATAATCGTCAAAATAAGCATCAAGGTCGATAAGCTCATAGATGTGTCCAACAGATAGAGCGATAACATACTCGTTTCCCTCCATCCATGTGGTTTTTCCTTTACCTTTACGCTCAAACTTTTCGTTTTTCCACCATGAAAGTGCGGAAGCTATACTACGACCAAGCGATGGCTTTTCCGCAATGACAAGTTTTTTCCCCATATTTTATCCTACCTTGACTGTTGTAGATGCGTTGATGCTGGACATCGTGCTAATACAGTATTTTGCCCAACAGCCGTGCATCATTTCTGCATTCTCAATTTCTCGTAATGGTACACAGTAACCAATTCCAAACCAGAAATCGTTTGGTCTGCGCTTATCGCAGTTATATGCTGCGCGTACTTTGAATGGACTGACGTAGCTTCCTTCTAATTGCATACACGCCGGGAGCATACAATGGTCAACAAACGATGCAAGCTGACGACGGTTTATTAAATACGCTACATCCAATCCGGTAAAAGCGTAAAATACATAATCAGATTCAGAGCCATATAGCCATCCCGGTTTACAACCGTTCTTTTCGGCAATGCCATCTTCACCATTCACATAGCTTGTAACAATACTTTCTGCAAAAAGGTTTCCTGTTTTTCTGGTGTCGCATTTTACTTCCATCAACAGTTTCTTCCCGTTTGGATAAGTACATGCATAGTCACAGTCTTTTTTCTGATACTCGGCAAATTTTCGCAAATCTGTGATTTCCGTCATCTTACCTTGTGTTATCCATTTTTTACAAAAACGCTCGAAGATTTCTTCGCCAACGTCACCGACATGTAACTGTTCACCAAAATAATAGGTTTGTGGTGTTCCATCGTTTTTTATGACATCTGGCAAAACCGCTGTTAGGAAACCATCCTTTTGCACGCTTGGCTGGTTAATGATTGTTACCATCTTAATGCTCCGTTTTTTGTAGCATTATACCAACAAACAAAAAAGCAGCCCTGCCATTGCTGGCAGAGCTGCTTTTTTGAATTAGAATAAGACGGTGAGCGGCGCTACATTCATCATTGAGTCGTGGGCGGCTTTCCGTGTCTTTGCATTCTTAATGGCAACGTCAAGCGCATTGGTGTATAACTTTACGCGTACATTCGGTGTTTTCGCCTTAAGCACGCGGAGTTCACTCAGTCGCTGTTCACACGCTGCCAAAGCTAAGTCGTAAACGGCATCTTCAGACGACTTGGTGTTAGTTACCGTGTTCGTATCACAATGGGGACCGCCGTCCTCACAGCAAACCTCTTCCGCACCGTGTGCAGAAGCGTAACTGTAGGAATACACCTTTCCGTTGAGGTCCTTTGCGGGACTTACGGCAAAAGCGCTCAGGCTAAACATTGCACACATTGCTACAGCAACGAAAGCAGCGATAACGGTCTTGAAGATATTCTTGCTCATGATAAACTCCTTCTGCCTGTTTACAGGCGTTTCAAAAATAAGAGAGGCTCCGTGGGTGAATTTGGAGCCTCTCGCTGGGGATTTGGTATGCGACTTTAGATGGCGTGAGCGTAGGGACCAAGCTCGTACGGTACACCGTATTCATCGCAGAGTCTGCCCAAGTCGTCACAGCGCTGACGAACGCCACGGTAGGCATTGTCATTCCACCGAGACATGTTGTCAAGATGGCTCTCAACTCTCGATGCCACGAAAGTCATGAGCGAAGCGAACGAATAGGCGTGGACGCTTTTAAGGAATTCCACGTCGCTCTCCAAAGAGAAAGAGCGAGGAGCGTTTTCCCACTTGGAGAGGAAAATTTCCCCGGTGTAACCTTTGTAGGACACCGTTCCAAGATAGAATTCTCCGTATTCGGTTTTGCTGGCGAGAAGTTCGCTGAGCTCACTCATGTTGACATTGTGGGTCGGGCGGAAGTAATTCTGAGTCATGATACAATCTCCTCTCTGACTCATACCGCTAATGCATAGCGGCGTTTGTTGATTCCACCTGTTTAGGTGGTCTTTCGATTTGCTGGAGCATATGTATTCGACACATCACTGTATCGCTGCCAGTTGATAAGTGCAACACCAACTGGTATTTATATAAACGCCGAATCACACGGCGCACTTCTTAAAAATAAAGAAGCGACTCACTCAATCACCCAAACGGTTCAGCGCCATACAAAAGGCAATAAGCCTCTCAAATGACTTTTTCTGAATCGCCCTTGTGGGATGACTAAGTGAGTCGCTTTATTACTTGGAACGACTACAATATACCAACTTTGCGCACCAATACACTTTTACATTACTCGTTTTGCTATAAAAAAGGACGCCCGCTTGTTACGGCGAGCGCTCCTCTTAAATTCTATTACAACTCAAACATTGCATCAATATACTTGGATGCGTTTTCGTACCCATTGTCTTGTAGTACCTGCGAGATGTAATCGATAACCACTTCGGCGCTTTTGTTCTTATCACCGTAGAGTTTGATTTTGGGATTCCGGTCCTCACAAAGCGTAAAGGCAATGGTATTGTCCAAAATTGCTTGACCAACGATTTGGTCGGTGTCCTCCGTCGTGTAGTTTTCCATGAACGATTGGATGTCCTGCGCGTCATCGTCATCGCTGATATAATCGGCGAGCCATTTCTTGGAAACGGCGATGGTTTCAATGGCTTCGCAACCATCAACGATAATGGCTCGATTTAAGTATGCGTAACCATCGTTGTTTACAGAAGACGTTTTAGGCAACACTTTTGCGTTTGACGGTTCGTTTTCCTGAATTTCCTCGTTCAGCAGAATATAGCAAAGTGCTTGCAAGACAGTTTCTACTTCATCTGTTTCGATACCGTTGTCAATAAGACATTGACGAGCAGATTCGAGACACGACTGACGGTGTGCGTTAAAATAATCTTTCAACACGTAATTTTCACTCCTTCTCACTAAAATTGTTATACACAATCTGCATCTGTTCAAGAATCGCATGTGCTCGCTGATAAGGTTCTTGACATGACGAATCTTTCCATTCATCGCAGAACTCTTTAAGTCCGTTAATTACCTCGTAACGAGACGATGCATCAACCAATCGAATGGCCATGTGCGATAACGTTTCTGCTTTAAATGCATCGTTGTTTGGAGCGTAGCGCAAAATGAGATTCGAGATGTCCGAAGCTAACAACAAACATTCAATGTAAAACTGCCGCATCTTTTCATCGTCGTCATCTAAAATTCCATCATGCGTGTTGCCGATTACAGACGCACAAATACAGTCTTTCAACATAACAGGCTCGTTACGCTGCTCTGGTTCGCAAACCGACACAACAAAAGACGCCAAAGAGTCAGAATACTTTACAGTTCCCTTACTGTAGTATACTGTGCTTTCGCCGTTAATATAGAACAATATAATGTCGTCCTCATAAATCGGATGCCCAAAAGAATCGTTTACTCCCGTATATTGTCCAACAGTGTCTGCGTAGACAACATACTTTTCAACGGCAGGCTTCTGGGAATATATGATGGCCTTGTCACCCGTTCCGTTTTGAGGAAAAATTCCACCAGTCACCCATATACCGGGCAAAGGTATTCCACCATAAGTTACTTTTTCCCCTTTTTTCCGAATTTGACCTCGGAACATGATGGTGCGAGAAATCAATTGAAATCACCTCATTTTAGAAATTTTTTCCAATAACATGACCTTTGGGTACGCCTTTGAGCCACTCAATCCACGCCAGATTATTTGCCGGATACACATTGTTTCCGCGACGGATATCCTCCAACAGAATTCCAAGATGGAACGCATCCATTCTTCGAATCGCAGAAAGACGAGTTTCCGAGTTGGAAGTGTCTCTGCCATAGATAGCGTCTGTTCCCTTCTCAACATCGCTCCGAATCGAATCAAACATAGCATCCGGCGAATCGTCACTTTCGATGCCAATAGTGTCACGGATGTGCTCCTCTGCAGCTTTGAACGAGTGGAAAACCTCCACATCATCATAGCTGGAAAGACTCTCAAATTGAGCTTCAGCAATGAGAGCCCAGTAACCAGAAGAACCTTTTGGTACATTTTCTACAATACCATCGAACGCAATCATCAGTTCGTCGAATTCTTTTTCGTCCATTTTTGTCGGGTCAACCGTATCATGGACCACTTCAAATTCACCATTTTGCAAATCTATAATGTCGTAGAATTCGTACAAGGTGGTTCCGACCTGATGACGATACTGGCAAGTATCAGGGTCTGTACAAACCCAAGAGTCTGCTTCTTTCTGCTCTTTCCACATAGCTTCCAGCAACGGGAAAAGCATATCACGGATTTTGTAGCAGTCAGCCACGATTTCACCGAGAATGTTTCGCTCCGACCAGTTTTTGTGTGTGCTGTGGTATTCCATTGCGTAAGCGTCTGCGTTAAACTGCGAGGCAAGCCGCTCCATATCCGCAATAAAATTCTCTTTGTTCAATTTGAAGTTGTACACACGACCAGAGACACCATTTCGGCTGATGATTATGCTGTTGTTGTCGTCCGTGCAATCTTTTACATTCCAGCCAAGACGTTCGGCAGCTTCAGAATACTGAATTAAATACATTTTTTACTCCCTTCATGCTGATTCAGCTTTTTTTAATTCTTCACACAGGTCCGCAAGATACACAACCATTGCTTTTGTGGCATTCATACACTCCGGCAATGGACTGCCCGTAATCGCGTGAAATCTGCACGCTTTATGTGGTGCAGTTTTCCTTTCTTTTGCAAGTTGTTTTTCAATGTCCGCAACGAATGCTTTGGCGCGGACATCAAAGTGATATACGTATATAAACTTGTCAAAAGAGTTGGCACGCGAAATCATTAGCTTCTTTCCGCCGCAACGGTTTCGAACCTTCCAACCGTTACGGCAGCATGTATCATAATACTTTTTTTTAATCATCACATCACTCCTCAAAAATCCAAACAGTTCAGTTTTTGGTAGCGCTCAAAATTTGATACAACTTGCACAGCTTATTGGCAATGTGCCGCGCAGCCATTTCACAATCGTTTAGCGGGCACATCGTAGATGTGTGCAATTGTGCCGCATAACTATTGATGCTGGCATTGGCTTTTGCCAACTGGTCGTGGATATCCTCAACAATGTAATTGGTGCGGACGTAGAAGTGATAATAACTCCCAACATCGTTCACCGCCTCAAAGATGAGTTCACTGCAATCGTTTTTGTAGACACGCCAACCGTTGTGTTCGCAGATTCGAATCATGTCTTTTGTGTTCATAATTTTCTCCTTTTGCCCATATGCGAGCAATATTATGATTTCCGTCTTTTCAGACGGTTCGCATCGTACAAACAAAAAAGCAGCCTTTACGATTTCTCATAAAGACTGCTAATTGATGCAGGTTATCTTAACATATATGAATTTGCTTTGTTTGTACTAAGATATTATACCTACATCAGCTACACCCCATGCGTGGTGTGACTTGCTTGCCGTCAGTGGGGGATGCGGCCCCCATCGATTTCAATCAACGCACCCCGTGCGGGGTGCAACGTCAGTGCTCGTTATCATGACCGCTGGTTAGAGGTCATTTCAATCAACGCACCCCATGCGGGGTGCGACACGTACAAGAAACTGAAAGCGCTAGGAGCTTATGCCATTTCAATCTAATGCACCCCATGCGGGGTGCAACCATAGGTTGGGTAGATGCCCAGCTGCAGATTGCCATTTCAATCTAACGCACCCCATGCGGGGTGCAACAGCAAAACTATACAATTCAAGCGTATCTTGGTAGCACGTAGGATATACAGCTTTGCTAATTATGTGCTTCACATATTAAAGCACTTACCTACTTACTGCATTGGAACCACCCTCAGACTTTTGATTTTTGGTGCGAAGCTCCCAGTGATTTTGTGTCAACTTGTGGTTCGCACCACTTTGATGACTTTATTATAGCATATACTGTATTATTCTGCATCCGCTTTTGTGGTAATAAAAAGAGCCGTTCACCAAACGGCGAACGGCTCTTTTGCTGCTTATAGCTTGTGATTATTCTTTTTCTGTTACGATAAAGGCGACGATTCCATTACCACAGAAATGACTGTGCGCATACTGGTATGCAGCTTGAGTATTCGGGGCTTTTATGGTTGCTAATAGTCTATCACAGATGACCATGTTGGTAACCTGCCCGCGATGCCCACCACGAATCTCGTACGTATGCCAATTACGAGTGCGGTATTTCCACATAAACGCATTGTACTCATCTTCGCTGCAGAAAATCCGATTCCGAACGGCAAAAATGATTGCGCCAATGGCAACAAGGCTGCTTGCGACAGCATAGATATATGTAATGATATTGAGCATCACATCGTTATCCATACGTGCAGATGCCGCAGACGCCACTGTTGCGGAAATCGAGTCAAAGAGCCCGACCATTCCGTTAATAGCGGATACGGCGAAAAACGCGATAGTCGCAATCAGAACAAGTGCCCGGATTTTTTTGTATGCGTTGTATTTCATCTTACAAGCCTCCCAGCTTATTGCGGTACAATTTTGCACCTGTTTTCCTATTCCACCCTTTGTGGTGGCCTTTATATGTAATCACCGAATTCCACGGTGTTATATATTAGCAAGCGTTGCTTTTGTCGTAGTACAGACTTTCATATGCCCAACGAAGGCTGAGGATGTCAAGAACCTCTGTACAATACTCGTTGAGGTCGATGAGATGACGACCATAAATTGTGAACAGCCGTTCATCCCAACCGATAGCGTCTACTACGCTAATTTCTCTGCGAGAAACATCATTTGAACCGGTTACATAAGCAACGAGCTTGAGTTCCTGCAAGGAAAGACCGCTGAGCATCTCCTCTGCAGATTTTACCGCACCTTCATTATTTTCATTCTCCCAACGGTATTCGTAGGCGTTTTCGATAATGAACTTTGTCAGCTTTTCCCGATACGCTGCATCATCCTCGCTGATGTAAAAAGGACGGATGCTGGAATCGGTATCATTACAGCAGAGATACTCAGCAATCTTCTGCGAAATTGCATCATCTGCACGCTTGACCTGACGATGCGTATCGTGGTTTTTGCCGATGACACCAGCCTTTGCGTCTTTCACATAACGCATCGTTTTGTAATTGAGATGCTTTTTGTGGCGTTTTTCGCAAAAGTAAGTTGCTTTGCGGTTCTTGCGAGCACGAACTTTTTCTGCGTTTTTTTCAGCACGCTTAGCTTCGATTTCAACATCCATCATTTTTTACAGCCTCCTTAGCTGTTCAGCCATTTTACAATGGCATCAATGAGGCTCTTCCCGATATTTTTCACCTAGAATTCCTCAAGGTAAGCATCGGCAACAGCCTTTATCTTTTTCCACTTCCTGTCATAGTTTCTTTTACTATGCCCTTTGCTCTTGATGAACTTCCTGTTCCCGCCGTATTTCTTCACGGCAAAAGCAACAGCCCAAAGGAAAATTGCAAGGACTGTGCAAACAACAGCGAACGGTACGGACAGGAACTAGAATCCTTTTCCTGAGAGCCAGTTCCCGAAAGACGTTGTGATAATCTTTCGGAAACAATAGCCAACAAGAGTGGCTAAAACAACAGCAATTTTGACTAACTATTTCTAATTCTTTTTCAAAAACTTTTTCATGGTGTCCTCTCTTTCTCACGCTGTGCGTGAACTAAAAATTATGTTCCACCGATTTGGTGGGCTTTATATATATTTCAGCACATCACTGTACTGGTGCCAGTTGATATATGTGGTTGTTTCTTTTTACCTTCCAACACATACAAACTGGTATTTATATGAACGCCGAATCTCACGGCGCACTTCTTAAAACAAGAAGCGACTCACATGGTCACCAATGCGGTTCAGCACCATACGAGAGCATACAATTCTCTCAAATGATTTTTTCTGAATCCTGTTTTGGATGACTTAGTGAGTCGCTTGATTACTTGAAACGTCTATAATATACCAGCTTTGCGCACTAATGCATTTAATTATTACTCATTACAATACAAAGACAGGTGGAGCCTATGGTCGAAATCATTGGCTACGTCAATATTTATAACAAAAAAGCCACCCGCAACGAGTACGGATGGCAAATAGTATTAGTTGTTGGAGGTCTCCGTGAACGACTCAATAATTCTTCCGTTTTGCTTGACAGCAGAATAAACGATATCTGCTACATCATACGAAATGCTGGAATCATCAGCATCGAAGTCGAGAGTGTCTCGCTGCCCCTGATTGGTGATAATAGCATAGGTCTTATCTACGCCGTCAGCAACATACTGCAGAGCTTCTTTTTTTGCTTTTTCTAGGTCGTCAACCAGATACCGGTCTTCATCATAATAGCCGCGTGCCTCATCGTAGACATTTGAGTAGCAGGCAGGATATTCGTTCTTGTCAACGACAACGCCAACGTCCACAAGATATGCGTTACTCATTTTTCTGCGCCTTATTCCTCAACCACATGAACAATATACGAAACAGGCCCACATAGATTCGGGTCATTTTCGACAGTCATTTCCCAGTCACCAAAGAAATTGTCCTCGGCACCGGAACAGCCAATGCTTTCACCATCCTTATCATACCAGCAAGCCTGCGTCCACGGAGAACTTTCCGGGTCATTCGTATGGGATTCCGGAGGGCAGCAAACCATCACATCAACAGTTGCACCGTTGTGGAATTCAGCGTTGACAGAATGAGTTTCATTCACATCCCAGTCCAAATCCTTTCCAGAAAGCAAATCGTTGATGATTTTTGCATCCTTGCGGTCAACCTTAATGGTAGTTTCGTAGACAATGTTGAAACCAAAGTGGCAGAAGTCGGTTTCGTCAGAGAGATAATCACCGATAGCATCAGCGTCATCATCGATATCATCCGGAATCACCATCTGGTTCGGAAGGTCCACTTCCTCGTCGTCGGTATCCCACTTGATATTGGTGACAACGCGTTTGCTCTCGAAAATGGTATCATGATGAGTTTTCCGCGAATAATGAATACGCTCAGAATCAACGCATACGACGTTGGTATCCGTTTCAAAATAGCCTTCCTGTTCGCATTTGTAGCTGATGCTCAGAATACCTTCTACGCGCTTCTCAACCAAGTCGGGAATGGACAGTTCAATCATATCATGCGTGATATACCTAACATAAGTTTTGAACGCGGCGACTGCATCGGAAAAATTGTCGCGGCAAATATCCGTCGTCACAGTAAAGTTCAGGTTATTCTGAGTGTCAGTAGAAAAGATGTTGTAGGCAAACACTACATCTACGGAAAACTCATAAGTGTTCTTTTTCATAAATTAGGGCAAGGAGACCCGCGACTTTAGTCGTTGGAGGAATTGCCCGTTCACTTCCTTTCGGTTAAGTAATTTGTTGCATGTTCTAATAGCTGCAATTTTTTAAATGAAATATGCTGTAAATATTTGTGGTTAATATTCAGCCAGTTCGTTTCTTACTTTCATTAAAATGATGCCGAGATTGTTTGCACCCGAACCATTAACTGTTCCCCAAACTTTATCGCCCCAAGTATTACCTTCTTCCAAGTACGCATTACCTGTAGCAATTAACTTTTGAGCAAGTTCCGGATTCTGTACAAACTTTGCTCTGACGATTTCTTCCATAATTTTTATTTTTACAGATTCCCAGTCCTTTCTGAGAGTAACTTTCCTACCAAATTTCTTTGCTTCTGACGGATTTAATTTTGTAAACTGTATTCTTTCAGAATCACTCACACATTTTTGAGCCTGAAAAGCAGCTTCACTGTTGGTGTAAGTAAGATTTTTATATGTTACTGAACACTCAAAAAAATTGCTGAGAAAGAAATAATCTCCTCGAAAACTGTCAATTGTTTTGTTCATAAGTATAGGCAAGGAGACCCGCGACTTAGGTCGTGGGAGGAATTGCCCGTTCACATCCTTTCGATTAAACTATATTGAAATCTGCAATTTGAATGGCATCTTCAAACTCTTGTGATGCTTCGTCGAGACCGTCTAAGTCGATGTTTTCAACCTGCCAGACATAGACGGGACGCAGCGTGCAGTTAGAACCGGGTACTACGCCGTAGCCAGTATCGTATTTAAAATCTGCACATTCCCAACTATCGAGGTACTCCTCGCCGTTCCAACCATTGGCAGCGTAGTAGTGACCGTTAAGAAGAAAGACGGGGATGCGAGATTCAAAGAAGAATCCGGCACTTTTAATTGGACCAGTCATTTTTTGAAAACCTCCTGATTTTTACATGTTGTCAACGCCGAACATCGTAGCGTTGAGTTTTGCTTTCCGCATACGGTTTTCTGTGTAAGACAACGTGTTATCGGTAGAATTCAAGAAGGAAGCTTCTTTTTCTGCATCCTCCTTTTCTTCAAAGACGATTGCGTTCAATTCGGCTTCGTTTACTGTAAAAATCTCACTATTATAATCGTTCAACTTTCCACTAAGAAAAACATCTACAGTTGCCAACGCTTGTGGGATGTCGTTTGTTTCTTGGCTTACATACCCTTTGCGGATTACAATTTCTCGTATAACACCGGGATAAATACCGAACTCCGTCTTAGACGCTTGGTAAACTCGTCCTCCTCTCTCACTTTTTTTACGAATTTTTGTTACGACCCAAACAGGTTTATCGACCCATTCGAGGACATTTGAAAAATCAACGTTCTTAACCATTTGCTTTGTTCCTTTCTACTTTTGGGTATTTATTATTTTTGGTTGGATTCCTTACGAAAATTGGCAGGCCACCAATTTTCGTAGAAATTGGGTTACAAGATTTTTACGCGAATCAGTGATTCGAAGTCGTTTCCGGTTTCTGCACAATAAGCCCGAAATTCCGCAATGAGTTTTCGCTGTACTTCATCACCACCGTCAACGTTCTGGATGTCAAACGTCTTGCTGCATTCTGCTCCGTTGTGGTCTGCATATACCACTTCGTATTTACCCGGACCAGCATTGGTACAAATATTGAGCTTTGAGCAAAGCTCTTCGTACCGTTCCTTTACCGCGTAATACTCGCTCAGTTTGATAACGGTAATGCCATCAGGAAGTTTGTATTCTTTCGGAATGAACTCCGACTCGTAGTGACCATATACATGACCCTCGCTGTCATCCCACATGGCAACAGAAAGCTTGCCATTACCGGGAAAGTACATCCACCAAAAGCAATTCGCGTCAAGACGTGAAATGTTGATATGGCGAATAACTTCTTTGACCCACAACAGGTTCATAGATGAATTTAATCGAAAAGAATAAAGACCTTTCGGCGTTTTGTTCTTCATGAGCTGGGATGCATACTTTTCTGCATCGGTTTTCGTTAAATCCATTGACAAGCGCTCATTGATTGCAAACCGAGCATTGCGTTCATCCGGAAAATACTTGTCAATAAACGCGCAACCTAACTTTCGGAATTTGTACGTCTCGCTTTTTTGAGCGAAATGGTTTTCGTACATGGGAGACTCTTTGTTTACGATAAATGTGATGTCAAACATTGTTTTTTCCTACTTTCATTATTTTTTTTGATTGTCTTTTTTTGCACAAACAAAAAAGCAGCCTTTATGATTTTTCATAAAGACTGCTTATCGATGCAGGTTATCTTAACGCATGTTGATTTATTCCGTTTGTGCTAAGATATTATACCTACACCAGCTACACCCCGTGCGGTGTGTAACAACGCCTGTCAATGGATTTGATGCATTTCAATCAACTCACCCCATGCGGGGTGCAATTTTTTCGCCTGCCGTTTGGAAGTAACCCCCACTCCCAGTTTCAATCTAACGCACCCCGTGCGGGGTGCAAGGTTGGGCTTCGCATTTATTGACAAGTATTTTCCGATTTCAATCTAACGCACCCCGTGCGGGGTGCAACGGCAACTGTTCTGGAATTCCGAACAGTTCAGATTATTTCAATCAACGCACCCCGTGCGGGGTGCAACGAGGACAGATGAGCCACACATTTACATTTCAATCAACGCACCCCGTGCGGGTGCAACAGCAAAACTATACAATCCAAGTGTGTCTTGATAGCACGTAGGATGTACATCTTTGCTAATTATGTGCTTCACATATTAAAGCACTCACCTACTTACTGCATTGGAACCACCCTCCAGCCATTGAATTTTGGTGCGAAGCTTCCAGCGTTTTTATGTCAGCTTAAGGTTCGCACTAACTCGATAACTTTATTATAACATATACTGTGTTTTTCTGCATCCGCTTTTGCGGTAATAAAAAGAGCCGCCCACCAAACGGTGAGCGGCTGTGTTAGTTGAAATCCCAATACGGGTCATTGAGATTTCCAAGGGCAAAGTAATCATCTTTCTCTTGTTGGCTTATGATATCACTTTGTTGTGCGTTGTTTGATTCAGTTTCGTTTGATTTGGCTTTGTTCGGCTCTACACTTGGGTCGCGATTATCGCGGTACGCTGTTGCTGTACATCCTGTTTCACTGTACAGGTAATCGACAACGGCATCGAAATCATCTGGGTCAACGCTATCAGGCAAATCAAACTCATACGGGAGAGTATTGACATCAATTTTTGCATCTGGAATCCAGTCGATATCAAATACGCTATTTGCCATATTTCTCAGCTCCTTATTTTGGGTCGGTTGACAACCTAAAGTTTTTCCTCCTTCTCTTAAAGACCAATTTTTTTCATAAAAGGGATAGCCCTTCTCATCCGGTCACAAATCCACTTTTCGTTTTCTTTCTTCCCGTTTTTCGCAATGTATTTCTGCATTGCATCCGAAGTCTGTGGACCGAAACCGATAGCATCCAAAATCACTTGTGCGCCATCGCACTTCATTGCCTTCAAAGTATCGGGTTCGATTTCCCTTGCTCCGTCAAAAGGCTGCATCATTTTCAATCTGCAAAATGGTAGACATCCGTTTGGAGCATCTTTAATGTTCCAAATTTCATACCCTAGAGGTGGTTCTGTCACAATGGTATATTCATTGTTATGATATTTCACTTTTCAAATTCTCCTTACTTAACGGTCACAACATTGACACGATATGTCTTGCCGGTGGTCTCGTCATCCAACTCCCAATAACCAATGAAGGTCTCGTAGGCTTCGGTGATAGCGACCTGCGCACCGGTATTGTCGTACAGGATAGCCTCGGTCCATGAAGTATCCTCATCGCCGCAGCAACGGATATCCATCGAATACCCGTCAGAAAATTTCGCAGTCTCGCTCAGCGTAGAGCCATAACCTTGTACTTCCTCGCCGCGAAGGTACTTTTCGATTTCCTCGGAAGATGATTCACTGATGTACAGAGTTTCTTCCAAGGTGATTTGCTCTGGAAGTACATTCACAAGAACATGGTATTCAGCACCGTTATAGGGGATGACCCAATGGTTGCAGAACATCTTGGTGGGATTTGTTTTGTATACCGTCTTACCGTTCACGGTAAGCGTTACCATACCAGAAACACCATCTTTGCTGGTTCCTTCCCAAAAGATGGAAACCGTGGTGTTGTCTGCAGCTAATACAATATTGCTGGTTTTATACCCATCTTCGACGCTGTCTGGGTCATTGAGATTGCCGATAAGAGTATCGTATTCCGACTTTTCCATTTGGGTGTGGTTGACATAAACGCGTTCAAAGCATTTGCTTCTCTCATACATGCGTGCCACATACAGAACAGTCTCAGCCAAATCCTCGACAGTTTCGGCTGTCATGGAATCCAGTGTACGGCGAGCCCACAAGTCAACACCATCCTCGATAATGCTACACTCGCAAACTCTGTGAAGGCTGGGATAGGTCACACTGATAAGCTGCATACGAAGGGCGGGTTTGTTGCCTTTGGGATAAATGTCATTGATGGGAAAATTGAGGGGGTCAAGGCTGACACTTTCAGGAACCTCACCAAATCCAGACCAATGACCGGGATTCCGTTCTGCCATGAATTCACGGGCAAAACGCTCCGCAGTCTCCTTCGTCAAACCATGCCATTCTTTGACGTCGCGGCTCTTTTCGATAGAAGCAACTGCTTCGCTGACGGCAGTGAGGAAATCGTTCTGGTTCTCTTCCTGATTTCGTCTGGTTTCGTCCACGAGCTGCTCAAAGAGGGCTGCATCGCGCAGATACTTGGCGGCAATGGGAGCCGATACCTCGGCAGAATCCGGAATCGTTGCTGCAGTGTTGAGATATTCTTTGATGTCCTTTTCGTATTGTAGCCTCTTGCGGAATTTCGAAAGCACATCGAGTTCATCCAGAGATAGTTCTACCTTAGTATTCGGCTGCTTTGCAGAATGAATGATAAGGATGCCTGTATCAGTTTTTTGGATTTTCATAAATTCTTCCTTTCTGCCCGTTTGTGGGTCGTGTTATAAATTTCCGTTATTTGTGACGATTTGCATCACACAAACAAAAAAGCAGCCTTTACGATTTCTTGTAAAGACTGCTTTTTGATGCAGGTTATCTTAATACTTCTCTTTATAGTGTTTGTGCGGAGGTATTATACCTACATTAGCTACACCCCGTGCGGGGTGCAACTGTACAGAACGAAATCAACCGAGGTGATTCCCTATATTTATTTATTTCAATCTAACGCACCTCGTGCGAGGTGCAACCAGCAGTTTGGAAATTCCGTTTCTGTTCCTGTTATTATTTCAATCTAACGCACCCCGTGCGGGGTGCAACGAATATCACCTAAAATGCCGAGGATATAAGAACGATTTTTAACTGTATCTCGGTACTTTCTGTAGGCTCGAATGTACTCATAGGACGGTGCAAAAATATGTTCGACTGCATTCGCAAGTTTAGGTTCGTGTTGCCGTAGCATCGTCAGTTCGTCTTCAAAATGTCCAGCAAATGGGCATCCTGCGCAACCTGTGCGCTTGCATCCATATACTGTATAAGCATCACTATGGACTATGTTATAGGTCGCTTCAAATGCTGCCTTATCCTTAGCTTTCCACCAAAACAGTGGATAATACTGCTTTCCATGCGCTCCGTCTGTCATACAACTTTTAACACCCGTTGAACGCACTCCGCCTTCAGCTTTTCGTATTCCGACTAATTGGATGTCTCCTCCATATTTTTTCTGCACGGAATATCCTACTTTTTTCTTAGACTCATTGCAGCAACGACTTGAAATTTTGAAAGTCGGAGGGTTCTCAATCATAAACTCTTTAAGAAACCTAGCAGATGCAATTTCGGTCTGGAGTGGTTTATGCGGTTCGTCTTTCCAAGCGTTACACCACCAGCGAAGGGCAGCATTACAATTCGGGTATTTGGCGCACAGGACATCAAACGGTTCATCTTCCCATTGGAAATTGTGTTTCTGTAGGCGTCCAATGTACTCTGCAAACTGCTTACTATAAAACGGATAACCAACATTACGAACTGCTTCGGTTACCTGCATTTTCCCGCGCTCGTGATGGATTTTAATGTCGTATTTTTCTTCAAGAAATGACAAATGCCGCTTTGTGGCATCCATTTCAACACCCGTATCAAACCAAACATAAGTCACATCATGCTCACCGTCTCTTGGGATAAGGTTCTCAACAATGTCAATCATGCAGTCACTATCTGCACCGCCTGAGACTGAAACAAGAATGTTTTTATTGTTGGTTAAAACGCTTTTTGCCTTAACAAGACCATCGAAAATCGTTAGTGTAGGCGCTTTAGCTATGTATTCGTCTGCTTTATCAGTCAAAATTTTTCCCTTTCCACATTTTTGAATTTTTGTTCACATCTGCGGATTTATGTGGATTCCACACGATTTGTCAGATGCCCGATGTTTGCACCATTTTGATAACTCTATTATAACATATACTATTTTACTCTGCATCCGCTTTAAGACAATAAAAAAGCCGCCCACCAAACGGTGAGCGGTTAGATTAGACAATCTTGACACAATATGGAGTGCCGCTGATTTTGAGCCCGTCAATAAGCCGAAGTGCATAATTCTGTGCCGCTTGCGTGCTGACATAAAGCGTATTCATTGCGCTATCGTAGTCAACAAAATATTTCGGCATCAGTTTAATCAGCGTTTGCGCGAGAGTAGCGATGTTAAATTTGCAACTCTTATCGTCGTTCGCTTGATTTTCAGTGGATGCAAAACGCGCTTTGAGGTCTTTGCTGTCTACAGCAACAGCATCAGTCTCATTTATGACAACGACAGGACGAGACATATCCATGTCTACCATGTTACGGATAGTAGTGTTGATTTTGGCAATCCACTCTTCCGTTTCAACATCTGTGTCTCCCGCAAAAGCATACGTAACGATGTCTGCTGCAGAATCAAAGTCCTTAAGGTCTGGCAGTTCGGACGCGGTCAGCTTAAGGTTGCGGTTAAACATTTTCCCATGCGTTTCCAGTTTGGTTACAATGGTATCTCTGGTGTCCGTTACAGCCATCAGTTCGTTGCCACTTTCCTCATCTTCGACGACCAAACCAACGTTATATACTCCACGGTCAGACAGTCCATACTGAGCAATAATTTTATCGATATCGATATCGGTTTCACCCTGCATTCCATAAAGGCGCAGCTTCAAATGCTTTTTCATTTTTCTTTCCTTCTCTTTATGCGGTTATGCGGGTATGCGTACGCAAGAATAGTGGCAAGTTCCACAATTCAGGAACTTTGCCCGCTTCATCGCCTCATCCAAGCTGAACCGCGTCGCTTTGCTAATGTTGGTAGTATCGCTCTTACACTCTACATAAAAGAGTACATCTCCAAAAAACGGGTCTTTGCGGCTCAACACATACATATTTTCCATAATAAGTCCTCCTCAAATGTATTTCTCCCAGAACTTTTCGAATTCCTCGCTTGGCATCTGTGCTTCCGTTTCATCCAACAGTCTTTCGTAAGAATCACTGGAAACATCAGTGCCAATAAAATCGGCAACAGCATCATGACCGCGCTGCATCAAGGCGTCTTTCAGAATCGCCCAACGACATTCGTGAATGGCATCATCCAGCGTTTTGTTGCCATCAGGCTGCCAATACTCGCCTGTCTGCTGAATTCTATAAAACTCATCCAGCGCATCATCAACATTGTTTTCGAGAAGAATATCGTCAATAAAATTGACAGGATAATCCTTGTCGTTGATTTTCACTTCTGCATAACTGAAACAGTCGTCGTCACACGGCATTGCTGCGCATGTGACATCGAAAATCTCGTGCGTTTTCTTGTTTACCTTGCAAGGCAACTGAAATGTTGCTCCGGACTCGAAATAAGAAAAGACAACCGCTTCCTCAACATCGTTGTCGGGGCACTTTGCAGACTGGATAAATTCCGGCATGGACAGCACATCAATACTCTCCCTTCGGTCACCCATGGCAGGATAAACCTTCATGATTGTATAACCATCATGCTGCAACTTTCGGATAGCACGGCACAGGTCGAGATACATTTCGTGAAGGTTGATGTCGTTGCCTCGTCCGTCTTTCTTGGTATAGATTTCTACAACTACATCCTCAGAGGTAGTCTGAACTACATAATAAGCTTTATCATTACAAATCTTAAACATAGCATTTATTTCCTTTCCTTATTAGGGTATTTATTATTTTCGTCAAATGATAACGGCTTCCAGTGCTACAGCATTCTCCCCGATTTCATCAGCGACTTTTGCTGCTGTTGCGAAATCGTGGTGAGCATATGGACCTTGCGAATCCATATAAGTGACTCGGTAGGCATAATCCGGCTCAAATGACGGGCTTACAATAATGTAAATACCAGTGTTCAACTGATACTTAATAGCGTCAGCTTTTTCGATTTGAGCGATGATTTCCTTTCGACGCTTGGCTTCCGACTGTAAGTATTCGGATTTAGCCTCTGCAACGGGGTCGCAAAGGAAAATGTCGTCTGGATTACCCGTAATCGTGGTTAGGTCACCCGGATAATAGGATGTCATGCTTTCGTCTCCTTCTTTTTGTCTTCAGCGATGACTTTTTGGAACACATTATTGTAGTAGTCATCATCAAAACGGTTCTCATCGTTTTTGTCGAGAGCGGGCATTTCAAAGAGACTCGCTTCCTCAGCCTTATCTTGAATTGCGTCAAAAATTCCAACGATACCGTACAATTCGTTGCACAGATTTTTATATCCATTATTGTACGCTGCATCAGACAGCCCAATCAAGAGCATTTTTTGACGGTAGAATAGGCGCATGTCAAGTTTGTTCAAATCGAGGACAATTTCGCTTTTTTTCATTTCTTTTTCCCTTCTGCCCGTTTGTGGGTCGTGTTATAAATTTCCGTCTTTTGTGACGGTTTGCATCGCACAAACAAAAAAGCAGCCTTCATGATTTCTCATAAAGACTGCTTTTTGATGCAGGTTATCTTAACATGTAGTAACTTATTTCGTTTGTGCCAAGATATTATACCTACATTTGTCACACCCCGTGCGGGGTGCGACGGCAACCGTAGAACAGTACCACCTGTTCTTGCGGGTTATTTCAATCAACGCACCCCGTGCGGGGTATAAGCATTTGCCTTACGGCATACTTCAATCGTCTTTGATAATTTCAATCAGCGCACCCCGTGCGGGGTGCAACAGCAAAACTATACAATCCAAATACGCTTTAGTAACACATAGGATGTATAGTTTTGCTAATTATGCGCTTCACATACTGAAGCACTCACCTACTTACTGCATCGAAATCACCCTCTAACCATTGTTTTTTGGCACGAAGCTCCCAGAAACTTTATGTTAGCTTAAGATTCACACCATCTTGATAACTCTATTATAATATATACCGTGTCACTCTGCATCCGTTTTTGGACCTTTTTTAACTCTTACAACGGTAACCCACAACAGTATGAGGCCCAAGACAAGGAAAATAATGCTTTTTATGGGTTCATAGGTGGTCTTATCTCCCCAATCACTGATAAAATATGGATATGCGTTTTGCCCAATCATAGACGCATCAAATGTATCTTTTTGTTTTTGAGGTACGTCTATTAGAGTCCCTTGTATTGTTCGTTTTCCATACAAATAATTTGTGACGGGGTCATCGTTACTTGTCTCCAGCGCCAAAACATATGTTTCATTGTTTTCATTGCGTATCTGGATTGGATAAAAATCTACGCGGATTTGCTCGCCAGAATATGTATCAGAGCCAGATGCGCTACGATATTCTGTCCATATTGGGGTTGTTGACAAAATATAGTAATTTTCTGGTGCTATTGATATCCAATGTTTATTATACAATGTGTTTTTCGCCAGTGTACTAAGTTGCGAGATACTTACAGATTCTAACGGAATATATGGGTCTTGTGGGACAAATCCCAACGAAGCTGCAAAAATCAAAAAAATCGAAAAAATAAGTGTAATACCTGTTGGTATTAAATAGTCAGTCTTTTGCTTTTTCATTTAGTATCTCCAAATTTTACTCGCAGTGATGGTCGGAACAGCAATACCCTTGACCGGGTTCTGGGAAAGCTCCATGTTCCCCGATAACTTCCGAGGTGCGGATTCCATTTGCCTTACGGCATACTTCAATCGTCTTCGATAGGAGTTCCTTTACTTCTCGTGGCCTTTTTACTCTACGAATATCTATTTCTGGGGTCATAGCATCCGTTGAGCAAATATGTATGCTGCCAACACGACAAAGGCGTTCCCAAAAACTTTGACGGAAAGCGATATCTCTTACGCGGTAGAGTTGAATTTCATCTTCTCGCAGATTGAAGCATCCACTCTGTATAATGAGCTTTGATTCGGTTACAGTGTACTTTGTAAATGAAAGCGGTAAAGCAAAAATGGTACGCCGCTTACGGTCAGTCCACAATACTTTTTCCTTCTCCATATCAATTCCAAATTCGCCGTTTTTTAATTCAGACATTTTCTTTTTCCCCTTTCGGAAGCAAAAGAGGCTGTAACCAACCTGATTACAACCTCTTTGTGTTATTCCGTTTGATAGACATTTCAATCTAATGCACCCCATGCGGGGTGCAACGGTGTATGTGTGGCTCTTGTCGTTTTCGCAGGTTTTGGTAAAAGTATTATACCTAAACATTGTTTGATTTATCATTTCAATCAACGCACCCCGTGCGGGGTGCAACGAAAAATTAGCTACGAGGCGGCACGCCAGCAGGTATTTCAATCAACGCACCCCGTGCGGGGTGCAACAGAAAAACTATACAATCCAAATACGCTTTAGTAACACGTAGGATGTACAGTTTCTCCAATTATGTGCTTTACATATTAAAGCACTCACCTACTTACTGCATTGGAATCGCCTTCTAACTATTGGTTTTTTGGTGCGAAGCTACCGGTGATTTTATGTTTACTTGAGGCTCGCACTAATTTGATAACTCTATTATAACATATACCGTATTGCTCTGCATCCGCTTTAAGGCAATAAAAAGAGCTGCCCACCAAAAACACTCGCCGAGAACTTCTATCTTGGCGAGTGGATGAAAATTACTTGTTGTCAGTTGGATTGGAACTCGTATTGGATTTTTTGGAATCCATGAGCTGCAAAATGTTTGCCTTTTTCTCTTTTTCCTGTTCTTCTTGCTTACGTTCAGCACGAACCTTTCCAACTGTGTAGCTCCATGCCATCGCAAACAGGAAAACGATAGACATTACATTATCAACATGGCGGACCGTCCGTTCTCCTGTGATAAGAATTTCAATTAAAGGCCAAGCGAGATAGCAGCAAAGCATCCAAACGATAGTGACAAAATCCATGATAAACTCCTTTTTGATTTGGGTGAATGAAAAGCGGTAGCATTACCACCGCATAGTAAGTGTTCGTGAACCACGTGAACGTCTTGGCTTGTTTGGGTCACGAGGTTTCTTGTTGTTTTGAGGGTGACCATTTGCATTTTTGGAACCACCCTTGTGATGAGGCTTTTTGTTGACTGGCTTCTGTTGCGCAGCGTTTTTCTTTTGCTGCGGAATATTCTGTTTTGGCTTAGGTGTGATAGTTGGTTCCGGTTTCTTTTGCTCTGGAATTGGTTCTGGGATGGGTTGTGGTTCTTCCTGTGCAGCTAACGCCCTCGCCAACTTTCTGGCTTGTCTCAGTTTCTTTTTCTGTAGAGCCTCTGCCTTTGTCAGTTTCTTCTTTTTTCTCTTTCGTTTTTTCTTTTTTGGCTCTTTCTTTTGAAGCGTTATTTTTTCGGGATACTTTTCAGGGTGAGCAAGTTTGTCGGCAACAATATCATGGATGCCGACCAGCTCTTCCTTTAACCACTCAAAGGCTTCTTCATCGAACTCTCCGTTAGAAATAATGACGAAGTTTGTGTTCAAGTGTGCGTAGTATTCCTGTTTCTTTTGCCAGTGAAGACGAACAATTCCCTTCTCCTCTACATTGGGGTCGTAACCGCGAATATAGCTAACCGCTTCCCACTGGTCTTCTGGAACGGCATCTTCAGTTGAATTATGGAATTGGATGAAGACATTTACGTTATGTACGAAAGGGTCGTTACCATAAAGGAGAGAGCCATATACGGTGAATTCATCGACCTTGATTTTATACTGCTTGTCAGCAGTATTATTATTAACTGCGCGAGCACGTTCGATTGCTTCGATGCAGGCTTTTTCTGCGTCTTCTCGTGAATAAAGTGGCATGGCTTTTTTCCTCCTTTCGATTTGTTTGTTAATTTTCCGTGCGTTGCATACCAAGCGTAAAAGCCATCGTATTGTTCACGTCCCGGTCTGTCTTCGCTCAAACTCGTAGATGCCTACAGATTGCTGTGCTTCCCGGCATAAAAACCGTTTCCATACGCTTTGTTGACGGCGTTTTTGAGTTCTTCCGGAAACTCCCGCTCTTCCCTCTCGTTTTTTTGGAAGGCTTCCGCAAACGCTTTGTATAAGTCGTATGTTTCCTTGTCTGGGTTAAACGGCGCTGTCCTGTAATACTCTGTGATAACCCATTTCTTACCGTCGATGCTGGTCAGATAAAATCTGGTGTTTGGAATCGGAATACTTCCTAACATGTCACTCACAAACCTCCTAATACGCGAACCCACTCCGTTCTCGTGCTACGCCGGTCACGAGTATGAATATACAGTTCGTAGTATGCCTTGTATTCCTGTTCTTCTCTCAATGCTTGCTTTTCCTCCAGTTCCCTGACTGTGGCGGTAAGCTTATCCTCTCTGCCTTTTGCTTCGCCATTGGCAAAAGCCGCTTTCTCGGCTTCGTCAATGCGTTGGTATCTGCTCTTTCGCTCTTGCTCGATGTAGAGCAAACCATTGGCTACTGCATCAAGGAATGCTTGAGTTTCAGACTCCGGAATGGGCTCTTTGCCATCTTTATCTTTGGAGACACAGAAAAAGCCATCTTCGTCATAGCAGATGAAATAGGGTGAATTGGGGACATGTTGTGTTTTCATAGTTCCCTTCCCTTTCTGCGACTTCATGTGATTTACACCTCAAAATGACATATCAAAATATAGTGCTTATACTAATTTTATTATAGCATATCTTGTTTATCGCTGCATCCGTTTTGGAGCATATAGAGAGCGCGATACTTTTGCGCAATGGCGCTTATGTTTAAGGCAACGCTACACCATGCCGCAAACGTTGCAGCAAATGTATATACAGATGGAAAACCGCAATATACAAGATAGCGACTTTCGTGTGCAAAGAACAAACTTATGAGTAACAAGAATAAGCGCGGAACAAAACCTTTTATTCGGTTGCTTTGTTCCGCAGGAAAGCAAATATCAACCAGAGAGGAAACATCATGGCAGATTAACATCTTGCAACGGTTCAGAACGATAAAGAACATGCGGATTCCTTGAAGCTTTTTTGGGATTTCCGATGCGGGTGTTTGTGCAATACGGGTTGTAGCATCAAAGAATGATACGATAAGATTCAGACCCGCCACAATACATACGATAGTAGCTTCATCTGCCATATCAAAGTACAAGAAACTTTCTACGAATACGAACAGATGAAGGATGCTTACAAGAATAGAAGCTACAATAAGAAAGATGTTGATGTATCGGCGCACCGATATAGTCTTATGCTTGTTTTGCATAAATCCTCACCTCTGGAGAACTGTAGCGACTGGCATAGCGTTGATAATCAAAAGCGAGAGAGGCTTCCAGTGTGTCGATGCCTTTACGCAAAGGACTTGATTTCAAATCACATACCTGCAGATGATTTTTGCCGTGCGAGTTATCGAGAAGATGCCCTGTTGAATCAACGATAAGGTAAGACTTCCGCAGTTCTGGTTCTACAATAATAGAACAATCTGTTGTACTCTGGATAACGAGACTGTTTCCGTTATTTGTAACCTGTGGTACACTTTCGATACCACTGTTCCAGCGGACGAACCTATTGTAATCGTTTGTAGATACCTGTAGATTGACGTTCGAGAATTTACCGTTGTCAAATACCTTCATACGCATGATTTTCCAACGTGAAACACGAACTTGTTTATCGTCAAGAATCCATTGACCTAGGTTCTCATCTTTATTCAGTTTATTGACGACAGTATTTACTTTGATTGCGGTTTTAGGCGCGTATTGTTTGATTGCGTAGCAAAGACTATAAAACTTTACTCGTGTCAGCCATTGTCCGTTTTGAGTCATTCGACCAAGCTCACGGTTTGTATTTTCGCTGAAACTATCAATTGAGAAACCAATAGTCTTGAACAGAGAGGCATTCTTCTTTACCCATTCGGTAGTCATCAGAATGCCATTTGTAATGATAGAAACGTCAATTCCTTTGTCGCGGATATATTGAACCAAATCAATTAACGCCGGATAAAGCAAAGGCTCTCCCCCTGCGATGTTGAATTCCGTTACTTTTGTTTCTGAAATACAGTTATCGACAACACGTTTCCAGTCATCGACACTAAGAGGTTTAGATTCACCGAAATGTGCAAAGCAGTGCCTGCAGGAACAGTTACATGTATTCGTGATATGAAGATTTACTTTATAAGTCTTACTCAAAGTAAAAGCCTCCGTTTCTGTTTTTTTAAATCAATCGTGTGGGTTGCTCTTTTCGTTACCATACAAGCGTAAATCCATACGAATCAACAGACCAATGAATAGTGCTGAAAAGACAACAAGTGAAACAACAAGGGCGGGATGGTCTACAAATATCGTAAAATAGAAGAGCATTGTGACAAACAACGCGATAGTTGCAATCACAATAAAGGCTGAAAAAAACAGGTCAATGGTTTCAAGTGTGGAGCGCATAACAACATGCTTTTCGAAAAAATTGTATGCTCGCGCTTCCTTCTTTGCTTGCAAAGCACGTTTCTTTTCACGCTTACTCATGTGTTTTTCTGAAAAATAAGGGTGTTCTCCATATTCGATAGCCACATCCAGCGGATTTTGATTGCACATAGTCTTTTTACCTCACTTTTTTTATGTTTGATTTTTTGATGTGTAATCGCTCGTTTATAGTATTCACATCGAATTTTTGTGACGTGAATACCGGAGCGACAAATTTATGGTTCTTTTTTATAAAACGTTCCAAAACATCCCAACTTTTTCCTTCCGGCTTCGCGTAGGTATATGGTTCAAGGCAAAGGAAAAGCCATAACGTATTTGGTTCATTGACGACAAGATACCTTGTAAGAATGTCTGTGATTGTTTCAATCCCCATGTTCCAGCTTATCGCAAGAACCCGACTCACATCATAAACAACTAGCTGTGGGACTTCATTTGGCTTCGCGTCAACAGATATTGTATGATATAGAGTGGCTTCGCCTCTTATGCTTTTGTATTGACGAATCTCCATAGGTACACATCCCGGAACAGCTCTGTCATGGTTGATTACAAAGTCGGCATATTCCCCCGTTGCATCAAAGACCAAGATGCGTTCTTTTGTGGAACGTAATATTTTGGCGATTTCTCGCTTGCACCAAGTGGTTTTTCCATGTCCCGATTCGCCAGAAACAAGAGTGTAATATTTTGTTGGAATTATATCCGGCTGAGGGATACGCATTATGGATATTGCTCCTTTTCAGTTATAGTAGAATTATTATACCTACTACCATTTGACTACAATTACAACACAAAGCGGGAGCACCCTGAAAAATTCAAGGGCGCTCCCGCTTTGTGTTGTTTTATGGGATGTTTTTTACATGTTGGGATTCTGGTCGTTCTGCATTGGAGGCTGAGGCATATTCATAGCTGACGCCTGCTGTGCTGGAGCCTGTGGCTGAACCGGAGCTTGTGGCTGAACCGGAGTCTGCTGCGGAGCGACTGGCTGCGCGTTTGGATTCTGGTAGTTCATATTCTGATTCGGGTTGTACTCAGGAGCAGGCTGAGCATACGTGGTTGGATGCTGCTGCTGTTCTGCTTTGTGGTTGTCGTACTTAACCTTCATCTGGTCGTAGGAATAGCCATCCTGCGGAATGCCGAAATACTTATACTGACCAAATGCCAGAATCATATTGAAGATTGGGCTAAGCAGGATAAGACCGATGGTGAATCCAATGCCTTGACCGAAAGCAACTGCCTTCTTGTACTGTGACATGATATTGATGATGATACCGATGACAATAAGCACAGTACCAATCACCGGAATGAATCCGAGCAGGCTCAAAACAACGGGAACCAAGAAGAGCCAACCATTGCCCCAGTAAATCTTGAACTCGATGTACTTGTTGTAGAACGGGATGATAGATGCCCAACCTGCCTGACCTGCTTTGGTAAAGATTTTCCAGTTCGCAACGATGTTGAGAACAATGAATGCTACCAAAAGCAGCCAGAACGTGCCGAGAAAGCCGAGCGCAGCATTAAGTGCCGCAGTTTCCGAAGAACTATACATACAAAAATTCCTCCTTTATGTATGTGTGTAAAAATATATCCAAAGCTGCTCGAACAGCTTTAGTACGATGGTTGTTATGGATTGATGGTTACGAACTCCCATCCAAATCCGCCAGCACTCTTTGCTTTGCCATTTGCAGCCTTTGAAATGCTCTTGCGGCTGATATGAGTTTTTCTCTCGGCTTCAGCAGCAGAATCAAACAAATCAATTACTTCGCCAGTTTCCAAATCCTTCTGAACAACTGCCTTTGGAGCGAATGATGGTTTGTCCTCTTTTTTGTTTACTTCCACCTTTTTGTCATCATGCTTTTCAGCAACGGTATCTGTCTCCTGCTCAGAACGAGGTATGGCAAAGTCGTCGTGCTTAAGGAAGTCGTGCTTAAGGAAGTCGTCACTGCCATCAAATGGATTGTAAGGGGTGTCATCCTTATCGTCATCGTCCAAAGACTTGTCGAACTCAAAATCCTCATCAGGATATGCGTCAACAGCAGCGTCAAATTTTGCTTTGAGATAAAGTGCTCCCACAGCAAGAATGCCAAGACCGATAAGTGCCTTAGTTGCAAATTTCATGTTTTTCTCCTTTATTTATGTGTTTATTTGCGTAGATTTATTATACCTATACTGTGATTTCCAATTACTATGAAACCAATGTTGCCATCACGACATATCGCTGTGGTGTCGATTGATAGTACCCAAACGGATAACATGTATACATATATAGCCTATCCATACCATCTGCAAGATTTACGAGAACCGTTCCGTCATCCGCAACAACCGTCCCCCCGTCTGCAGTTACTGTTCCTGCATGGGCAGAATCCACTTGGTAAACATACCGCCCATAATTTGTATCAACAACGAACTTGTCTCCAATACTCACATATTGCAAAAGAGAAAAAGCGCCGTTGTTGTGAGCGCAAAGCAAATGACATCCACCGTAGCCAACTTGGTATGAGCCTGTGTACTGACAGACTCCTTTTCGGCTGTCGAGTAACCCTTGGTCGTCGCCCCAAATGAGCGAAGAATACAAGCCGATTTTCGAACAGGAAATCGTTCCATAACTTGTACCATAACCAGCAGGAGTAACAGCCCCCCATACAGATGTTTTTGGCTCTGGTTCTGCTTCCGGTGCAACAGCTTCTTCATCATGTTCAATCAGTTGAAGTTCTGGATTATGTAAAGCTATACTACCAGCAAATCCCGGATAAAAATCTATGTCATCAAAAGGGGTGTAGTAAAGCTCGTACCCTTCTTTTGGAGGTTCTTTTGCGATTTCTACCGTTATCGCATCTGTTAATTTAATGGTCGATTCGATAATTGGCGAGACATCTTTTGGCTGTTCAATGTTTATAATACATCCAGACAATGCTGCAGCACAGACAATGCTCACAATAGTTGTGTATAGTTTAGCTTTTTTCATTTACTTTCCAACAATTCTTCAATCATATCATGAGAAAAATAGAGCGATTCATCAATATTGGTCGCTCCATCTGGGTATAGAACGCCAAGGTAATCATTTGGCATGGAATGGGGTTTACCATTTGTTTTATGCCCAATAATGATAAGATATCGTTTCCATCCCGATAAGCGTACAACTGTTCCAACCGGTAGTAATTTTAACTCGTTGTTCATGGCACTCTCCTCACATTGCTGTAGATTTTGTTGTAATATCACAACAATGTGATTACTATACCTACAACGTGTGTCGGAATGGAGAAGGTGTTTACACAAACAGAGAAATTAGCGTTTTTATAAATTCAGAATCGTAACCAAAGAAAACAAAATATAAGCATCCAATGATTGCCATAACAAGTGCAATGCGCAGAATCATATAAAGTGGCAGACAAATACGCCAGAACTTGCCGCGAATCAGCCAAAAACCACATTTGCTTCCTTTTCTCCGGTTACATTTGTGGCAAGCCGGAACGAGGTTTGATAAGGAATTTACCCCTTCCGGTGGAACCATCAATCTATATAAAAGATTGTGGCTTACTGCTTTCACCGGAACAACGTGGTCTACTTCCATATCGTTTTTTGATATCTTTCTCCCGCAATATACACAACGATATTTCCCTGCCCGTGGAGGCCAGTTACGAATGAATTCTGTTCTATATGTATCGGACCGTTGATATTTTTGATTCATTTGTTTTGATTAGTTCCTTGCGTTATATTGTTTAAAATATCGCACAAATAAATACAATTTTGATAAGTCGCCGGGATAATATCGAGATGTACTGAATGCGATTTGCCAAGTTGAGTTGTATATTTTGCGGTTTTTCCATCAATGTGATATTTTTCGCCTTGGACATAGATATTCTTTATTTCTGTCAAAACGTATCGTTCGTCCTTTGAGGTGTAAAATACCAAGCAATTTTGGTCGTATTCGATATCTGCTGATTCCAATTTATTTTTCTTGTCGTTGCTAATTGCCATATTGAAACAAGCTATGGATGCTACTACACAAGCTCCTGCTGCAACATAACCTGTAATTATCGATGCCGCTTCCAAAAGCAGGAAAAAATTGTCAATGATTAAAGTTAGTGTAAATGTGAGAACTGTAAGTAACAGTCCCAAGCCGTATACAAAGCCGTATCCAATGTTATACGCTGCATCGATAGCAATCAACAAAAACACTCCTGCAATTATGAATGCAATGGATTTTGATGATTTAGGTTTAAAAGCTGCGATTTTGCAGATTTTTTTTGAGGTGGATAATTCGGTACTCATAAAGTGTTTCCCCTTCTTGTGATTTTTTGTATTATACCAACAAATAAAAAATCCCCCACATAATCAAAAGGCGATTATGTGAGGGAATGTTGCACCCCATGCGTGGTGCAATATGCTGATTGGGGTTTAGAAGCTGCGATTTTGCAATTTCAATCTAACGCACCCCATGCGGGGTGCAACCAAGCCGGGCGGTTTTTCTGTTGACACCACTTGCATTTCAATCTAACGCACCCCGTGCGGGGTGCAACAAATCAAGTATCTGCCCGGAGGCTCGGACATTTATTTCAATCTAACGCACCCCGTGCGAGGTGCAATAATATGCTCGTAATCGGCTCTTATGTAGACCGTTTCAATCTAACGCACCCCGTGCGAGGTGCAATAGCAAAACTATACAATCTAAATATGCTTTAGTAGCACGTAAGATGTACAGTTTTGCTAATTATGTGCTTCACATACTGAAGCACTCACCTACTTACTGCATTGGAACCACCCTCCAGCCATTGATTTTTGGTGCGATGCTCCCAGTGATTTTATGTCAGCTTAATGTTCGCACCATCTTGATAACCTTATTATATCATACGTCACTGCATCATGCATCCGCTTTTGCGGCAATAAAAAGCCACCTGCCAAACGGTGTAATGTGTGTTAAGTATACAGGATGGCGGTATTGTCAATTGTTTGCCCATTCACATCGATTGGGCAATAAACGTATACGTTATGTTTTTTGTCTGTGAGTGATTCATCTAGCGCAAGTAATTTATGGCATGGGAACGGACGACCCATTGTTTGTTCATCTGTTCCCCAGCGCGTAGGATATATATCTGGATACATACTTCCGTTTTCTTCTACCCTATATGTTTCTATATAAAATCCAAATCTAAATTCGGTTGGATATACGATTTCATTCGTTGATTCAATGCCGTCTGGCAATACTGCTGTTTGGCAAAATTTGAACCAAAACGAAACGAAAGGTTTATCTTTTGTTGCGTGGATATCTAATGGAACATAGATATGACATGCATCCGGTGCAGTAGACAAATCTTTTGGATGAACACCCAGTCCAATCCAAACATCGAATGCCAAATATTTTCGACCATTTAGTTCGGAAGCGTCATTGTATAGGAGCGGGTATCCTGCCTTAAAAACATTTCTGCCGATTTTTTTAGATATTTGGTCTACTCGTTTATTTGGATATGGACGGCGGATTATGTAGTCGTTAATTCGTTCCGGACTGAAAAGACCATCCGTAATGCCCATTTTGTAGTAAAACATTCCATCAGTTTCGGCATCACAGTAGATGCCGTTGTTAATGATGAGCATAGCTTCCGGAATTTTTCCAAACATTTGTATTATGTTTTTCTTCGTTTCATCGTTCATACTTTGACCCTCACATAGTATATAACGTAGTATATCGCCGTGCGTGAAATCTCGGCATACATGTAATAGTTATAACTGTGGCAAGTAAACTAATAATGATAACAAGCGGTACAATCTTTTTCATAGGATACAAACTCCTTTCAAGCTAGTATAAATCATTATACCAACAGAAAACGTCCCCAATCGTTGTTGCGATTAGGAACGCTGTTTTAGTTGTTAGCGATAAGATTAGGTCGCGATTTCAATCTAACACACCCCATGCGGGGTGCGACCCGCTGTTGACGGCACGGCACTTTCCGCCACCTGCATTTCAATCTAACACACCCCATGCGGGGTGCGACCAATGTCGTAAAAATCGTCTCTTATGTCAACGGCATTTCAATCTAATACACCCCGTGCGGGGTGCGACAGAAGCGAATTTCGTGGAAAAGACGTAATTTGTATTTCAATCTAATACACCCCGTGCGGGGTGCGACAGCAAAACTATACAATTCAAGCGTATCTTGGTAGCACGTAGGATGTACAGTTTTGCTAATTATGTGCTTCACACACTGAAGCACTCGCCTATTTACTGCATTGGAACCACCCTCTATCTGGTACTTTTTGGTGCGAAGCTCCCAGCAATTTTATGTTCACTTGAGGTTCGCACCACTTTGATAACTTTATTATAGCATATACAATATTATTCTGCATCCGCTTTTGCGGTAATAAAAAGAGCCGCCCACCAAACGGTGAGCGGCTGTGTTAGTTAAAATCTCAATAATGGGTCATTGGGCTCTACACTAGAGTCGCGGTTATAGCGGTACGCTGTTGCTGTACATCCCGTCTCATTGTACAGGTAATCGACAACGGCATCGAAATCATCGGGGTCAACGCCATCAGGCAAATCAAACTCATACGGGAGAGTAATAAGCTTGCTCTGCTATACCCAACGTCATCGCGTTGATGGTCATTACGAGTTCTTGGACTTGCTCAAAATCCGGATTGTCCGGCAATTCAGTGTTCTTTGAGTCGTACTGCAAACGCTTTTCATAACCATCAACCATTTCAAAGAAATCATGCTTAAACGAGCCGTCTGTATTCATATAAGCACCATTTCGGATACTCATAAGAAGGTCGTGGTCTTTATCGCGGTAAGTATTGATTTCTCCCTTTTCGAGGATATCGAAAGCCATAAGATAAAGCCGCACCAGATGCATAGCGTGCTTGTTCAAGTGCTTTTCGTCTTTCTTCTTGTTGCGCTTGCCCATTGTATCAAACTGAGCAACCGCTGCGTTGGATGCCTTGATAAGCGATTTCAGCTCGCGCAGAGGGTAGTTGGAGAGATTTACATTGACAAGGAGTTCTTCTTCGGTGTTGCCAGCAGGCTTTCCGATAAAGACCTCAAAATCAGTATCTTTGCCCAATGTCTTAAAACTGTTCACAACTCGCTGGACACTGCGCTGGGCAAACTGTTCTTTCAGTGCAGGATTGTCAGTCTGCTGCAAAAGCCCAAGCTGCAATCGGCGAAGCTGGTCATTTGCATAGCCGCCAAAGCTGTAAATCGCCTTCTTACTCAGGAATAGCTTCTTGTTATCCAGCAAGGTCTTCCCTGCTCGCGATACCATTGCATAGTTATCGGGTTTTCCACCCAACATTTCAATGACATTTGGGTTGCAGTTCATGAGCAAAGAGATGAGTTTTCTGAAACCATAAACTGTTGTGTCTGTCTGCTCATCCAGAACCTGCTCAAAGTTTGATAAACCAAGAATGTCTTGTCGGGAATTTGCTGTCACACCTCGGATGTCAATATCCGAACCTTCGATATTCGTTCCGTAAGCATGACTACCGCCAAGCGTCAGGAACATGATATTGTCTCCAAGGTGCGGATTTGTTCGCAGAAAATCATATTCCGGAGAGTTGATGATATTCAGCATTTCATTTTGCGTCATGACTTTCAACCCTCCAGTTTGCATTCCTGCTTGATGGCATCTGCAATGCTGATTCCATAAGCATTTTTGAACTGCGTCTCAAACCGCTTTTTAACGGCTTTGTACTGTTCGGGAGTTAGCTCAACAGCAACGTCAATGTCACCATCGCTGGTTGAATTGTTGCAGTAATCAATAAACAGCTCCATATCGCCATTTTTGCTATAATTGATATAGAGATTGATATAATCAGGCTTGCGACTTTTCGTCGTGTCGCAAACATCCAAACCGAATGCAGAGTCCACATCAAAGGTGATGGGAATATATACATTAGCAGTTCCGCTATCATAAAATTCTACGTCACTCAGATGTCTATCAACTTCCAATCTAAGCAATTCGTTCAAGTCAAGAACCGTGATTTTCTTTTCTGCTGCGAGTTTTTTTACTTTTTCAATATGTGTCATAATACACCTCATATTCATAAAATTGCGTTCCAGTTTTTATCAAGGTCTGCTAAAATTGTTCCAATTAACCAGTAATGGGCCGGTATCATCGTCGTCATAAACTGTGCCGAGAGTTCCAATGGGCGGTGCCTGAACATCGTCCATCTTAACAAGCCGAACACGGCAACCTGCTGGAAACTGCTACCGGAGGTTTTCTGCGATTCCTTTACTTGGAAATATCATATTTTTTCGCTTTTTTTTATTTTTAAAAATCTTCAAGTTCGCAACCAAACAAAAATGGTCGTGTGCTTTTGTCACGATTATCCCACTTGGCTACATAACTTTCGTCGTACTGCTCTTCAAGCGGCTTTTCGTACATTGCATCGCGGACGAGAACCTGCAGACCACCATCCGGTGTAACTGTAATCATATCTACCTCGTCAAGCATATGAGGAAGGATATCATCACAGTTTTCTTCATCACACACGATGTCATACCGTGTTCCGCGACCCAGACTAACGTTCTGGTCATAAGCGTTCGTGACGTAGATGTACATCTTTTGGTCATAGCGGGTTAACGAAAAGATTTCGCAAAGTTTCATTAAGTTGGGCAAGGATACCCGTGACTTTAGTCATGGGAGGAATCGCCCCTTCACTTCCTTTCGATTAAATAGTTTGTTGCAGGCTCTAATAGCTGCAATTTTTTAAATGAAATGCTATTTGTAATGGTTACACCATCGAGTTTCTTTAGAGCGAAATATCCCGATGACCTGCGTCCTGAAATAAAACATTCCTGCCTGTTATAGAGCACCTTATCCCAGAGTCGAAAGCCTTTAACGATATATGGGGCTTGATTGGCTTTTCGAACGCCGCCTTTTGAGAAGTTTGCTTTATGGGTTTGACGATTGTGATGCCTTATAGCTTTTGTGCGTTAGCAAACACTGCATGGTTCAGCAAATGGATGCTTGCTGATACAACGGGCATCGTTTACATGGCTTTTCTTGATGTCATTTTTCTCTCGCAGATTCAACCGTAATGTGATTTCCTTCTTGCCCTTTTTCAACTTCTTTTGGAAGCAGTTTGCCATCCATATCGAAAGCTTCGACAAGACAAATTCCGTTTTTTTGCAAACTTGAAGCAAGTCTTTGAATGTTGCAATACAGCTTACACCGGGGATTGCTACAAACAAATCACCAGACAGATGACTTGCAACAGATGCTTTCAAACCACCTTCTGTAATAAAGATAGTCTTTTCATCTTTTAAAGGTCTGCTCCAAAACAGTGCTGTATTTTTAGCGGAAGAACCGTTAGGATATCCGGCAGATGTTGCCCAACGGTATCGTTGCTGTTTAAGCTCTGATGCTTCTTTCCATTTTTACTCTCCTTGATTTTTGGCTGAAACAACTTGGAATCGCAGTTTTAGTTAATATCCCAAATATTCGGGTTATCGTACTTGTTAAAGAACTGCATAAATTTGTCTTCCGGCATCTGAGCCTCAGCTTTGTCTAGCATATCGCAAATCTCGGTCTGGTTTGTATTCCCATTCAAGACCTTAACATAGGTAGCACTTCCGGGATTGGCTCCGATAAAATCAGCAATTGCTGTACGGTTGTGTTCGATGGAATTTTTTAGTTCCCACCAACGCCAAGAACGGATGCACTGAGTCAGCGACATTCCATCCACTGCTTCCCAGTAATCGCCGCTTTTTTCGACGGCACTGTACACTTCAATAGGATTCAATCCACCATCTTGGAGTGCTTCATCAATCATTTCAAGAATCAGGAACGGATAGAGTTTTCCATCAACCTCAACTTCTGCATAATCTAGGTCATCGTATACCTCAAAGAGAGTGGCTTCTTCGTCACTATCAAAGGAAAAATCATCATCCTCGACTAATTCCTTCACGAGCTGCGTTTTTCCACTGATGTCAAAGACTTCATGCGTCTGTTTGTCTACTTTGCATGGCAAAGTGTGAATACCATCGGAAAAGTGATACTTAACCATTGCATTAACGATATTAGAATTATTAACCATTTTGTCTGTTCTCCTTAATTTTTTATTTTTTTCACCATTGCGTTTTAATCAAAAGCGTGAAGAAGCAAATACTCCTTCTTTTTGACTGTGTTTGGATTCATATAATTGCGTGACATCAAAGGAGGAATTTCTCGTTCCTCTTGTATAACATCTCCAAACAAAGTCATTTGCCCCGCGATGGGGATATTTTTGTTAGCTTTGCTTCTTTTCTTTCGAAGGTGCAGGCTTGCCGGAGCAAGCCCGCGACTTTAGTCGTGGGTTATTGACTTCCTTTCTGTTCTTGAGTTATCTTTCTGATAATCTGACTGTCATACAAAAGAAGGGGAAGCAATTACATTGTGCCAAAGCACTTTTACATTGTTCCCTTTTTGCAGATGGTTTTCTTAATTTATAGATGTTTCCTTTTGTACTTTATTACTATACCCACTTTCACATTTGACGCATAAACCCGTTTTTTATGCCTGTATGATTCATACGGGCATAATTTATTTTTGACGTAGTTGCGATTACATTTTTTTACTTTTCATAAAAAAGGCAGTTGCCTACCCAAAAGAGTAAGTAACTGCCTTTAATTCTTACGCACTCCGTATGGAGTGCAACTACCAACAATGATTGTTAAGTGGAGATTTTAGTACCGATAGAATCGCGGAATGATTTTATCCCCGTCCCTATCAATAATCATAACTGCAAAATCCTGCATATCGTTTGGAGTGAACTCTGCGGTGTATTCAAGCGTGCCGCCAGACTCCTCCGCAATATCGTTCATCGTCTGCAGGAACTTTACGAACTCCGGAATCTGTTCATGTTTCAGCGTGACGCCGGTGCAAATGGTGATGCAATCTTCATCCACATCGGCAACCTCATCGCCCTCTTCCCTGCCGAAGACGCTACGAACCGAGGCAATTGTTTCCTGCATCTTGTCGACCTGCTTGACGGTGAAGGTATCCCCGGCATCCAGCTCCATCTCGAAGGTGTAGCAGAACCATGCGTCGATATCCTTGACTTCTTCCTCCGGTACATAGTCCGGGTTGTCGCATAGTTGTTTGCCGTCAAAGTAGAGCATCACCACATTGCTTTCCACATCGTAGTATTCCAAGCCGTGATACCGTACTGCCTCACAGCCGAATTCCTGCAGCGTATCCATCCAGAACGCCGAACCGTAAAAATTCTTATTGCTGAAGTGGTGAATCATATCATAGGACAAGAACACTTCGACATCCGCGTCCAGAATGATTTGCTCGATGGCTTTATGAATAGTTTCTGTGTGCTGCCAATCCTTATCCAGACCGGAAAGACCCACGCCGCCAGTCTTGTCGGAGACATCCAGAACAGATTCTCCGTCAATCTTGATAGTCAGTTCGTGCAGTGTCATGGACTCAATGCTTGCAGAGTCCAGAAACTGCTGCAGATAGTGGGCAAGGCAACTTCGAAGCGCGTCCGCATCGTCATTGTCTTTCTTGATGTTAATGCGTTCGATTGCTACCAATTCTGTACTCATGTTTTATTCTCCTTTTTACTTTGTGCAATATCGATTTCCGTTGCCTCTGAAAGAATTTCATTTCCTTCCATGTTTTTCTTGTATGCTTGTTTATGTTTTTTCAATTCTCTCGCTTTTTCGCATTCTATTCTATATCGTTCGTTTTGTAGTGCAGTAATTCGTTTGTCTTCTGCATCTGCTTCTTTTTTATCGGTTGTATGATAATATTTAAAACGATTGTAAACTCTACACGCCATTGCAGCAGCTATTGCAAAAATTTCAGCAAGAACCAAGAGTATAAAGAGGAGCCATTCTTCCTGCTCTGGAATATCATGGTGGATACGGTCTTGAGGGTATCCTAACATTAAGAACAACGCACCAAAAATAAAAAGTGGAGCGATAAATCTAGCGCGAGGACCAAGGAAAAATCCATCTGTGCCGCCCATTGCTCCTGATACACTGTTTGCAGCACCTGTTACGTTACCAACAGAAGCTTGTAAGGCTGCATTGGCAACTTGCGTAGCTTTTATATTTTTCCGCGTTTTCTTTGACATCTTCTTTGTATCTGTTGATGGGATGCAAACAGCAAAAGCAAGAAGAGCAAAAACTCCCGGTAAACCGGCAAGTCCACCGTATAACCAGTATTCATCAAATGCGGAACTGTTTCCGGAATAGCCTCCAATTTTATTGCATCCTACTATGCAAAACGCGATGACGGTAAGATATGCAATGATATTAAGACCTACTAAGAGCATATATCTATGACGTAGTTTTTTCTGAATTTTATCAATTTGAATCTGGTCTGTCTCAACCATGACTTTTTTCCTCCAAATGTACTGGCAATGTGATTGTTGATTTACGATTCTTGACGTTTGTGTTGTATTGGGTTGCTTGCATTTGTTTGATTTGTGCCACGATTTCTTCCGGTTGCATTGATTTTATCTCCGCCGGAATGACACATACATCATCTTGGTAATTCTCGATTATAGAATTGCTTTTCATCTATTGTACTTTATCCTCTAAATTGAAAACACTTCTATTGGTGTCGTAATGACCATCCGAATCTATAATGGAAATACTTTTTAGAACATGCTTACTATTGATGTCAACACGATATGTTTCATTTCGATTCAATTCTGAAAACTCATATGTCGTAGTAAGTTGTGGCTCACCAATGTGTGGAAGATATCCCGGAATTTCATCATACTGAGACTTTTCTTTGTAGACAAATATCCCGTCGTAATTGTCTTCCAAATATTGTTGAGCAAAGGAAAGCTCTTGTTCAGATGTGATTGTATCGTTTGCTGTAATGATGTTAAATATATCCCAAAGCCTGCACCCGGTTAATGTGAACGCGAGTGTTATTGCAATCAAAACAGAAAGACAGATGCTTTTTTTCACGGTAAAAACCTCCTTATTTCCCTACGTTTGTTTTGGTTTTATTGTTCGCAGAACTTTTGTGCAGTTTCAGTTAGCAAGTTTATTGTATCTGCGGCATAGCCAAAATTAAAATAATTCATAGGAAGCGTCTTGCCTTCTTGCTTCCATTTTTCGCACAAAGCGATTTTATCTTCTTGAATGAAGCGGAATATATGAGGATACTTCGCCACAGTTTTCTGCATCGCATCTTCGCTGGTGTCGCTGAAAATATATCGATTTTCGGTATTTGCCATTCTTTGAACGATTTTTTGTAAATCGTTTGCGGAAAATGATTCCGTTCTGCAAGCATTCAGGCAGTTGGCGAGTAACGTATCCGTATAGATTTTCAAGCAGCACATAGTTATACTTCCCTCTTGTTTGGTCAAGAATGATTTTCAGTGTTTTGGAAGCGATGTTTCTATATTTTCTGAACAAATTATCCTTTTGCTTTCTTTTGCCTTTTAATTTTTTCGTTGCACTTATTGATTGCTTTTTGGATTTCATCCAAGTCTTCTTGTAAAGGAGCTTGATTCGCAAAAGCACTCATTTGAACAATATAGTATTTACCTCGCTCCATCCCAATTTCTATTGTATTACGTGTTCCATCCGGTTTCCTTTGAGACCAAATAGAGCATTCGTCTTTATTTACTTTGCTGATATATGTAGCAACACAGTTGTGTTGGAAGTTCCCTTCCATAACCATCTGTTTTGTTGTTGTTAATTTCGTGCAGTCTTTTGGTAGTCTCAGATTGTTGAACTTGGAATTCTTTTTGATTTTCATTTTCTCGGTTGTTGCAAATGAGCCAATCGGAATCATGTCGTCGTGCCATTTTAAGACTTCATCAATAGATTTAAATGAGATGGGAATAAGTTGCCGTTTGTTTATGCTCATTACGACAGCGTCTTCCACTAGGCACTGGGCGAATGAATTTTCTCGCACTTTATTGCTTGGAGTTGCTTCGCAGATATATTGAGCAAGAGGTTTTATTAAGTCATTCTTAGCTCGTCCAATGGAAATATATCCGGGGTTAAATCCGAATAATTTCTGCAACTCTTCTGGTTTTACTATGCGAGATACTCGCGCCAAGAAAATTCCATATCCAATAGGTTCCTTATTGTTCCGCTTAAATGCTTTATCTTCTCCGTAATATTTTGCAATGAGTTCTCTTCTGGAATGTGACTCATTGATTACAGAAAGAGGTATAGCGCTGTATGCAGACTGTTCGGTATAGTCCTTTGCCAAGTCTTTCCAGAGTGGATTCGTCTCACCAAAGAAAAGCATGATGAAGTACACGACACTCTCGAATAGCCCGCTATACGTGTGAACGGAGAATAAGTCTTTCATTGTGCAAGGCCAGTGCTTCGTTCCTTTCGCAACAAAATTCATAGGAAGAGATGGCTTGAATTTTTTTGGCTTAATGCGTGGCGTAGAATGACCATATAAAACACCTTCTTTGCTGAAAGAAAAGCCCCTTATACGTTTTTCGTTTTTTATAAATGTGTCCAGTTTATACTCGATTCCATATTCGTATGCGATTTTATCTGCAATGAAAAAACCAATATAGAGAGACTGCGCGTTTTGGCTGTAATTTATAATTACATGGTCTATAAAGCAGTTTATCATTACACTTCTTGACTCTGTTTTGCTAAGCAGTTGTTTTACCTCTTCTTCGCAGTCCCAAACATTCTCATTCATTGACCGGGTAATCTGAAGAGTAACGTTGTTTTCGAAAATCTTGTCGTTTTTATCTTTGGCTAATGGAATGAGATGCTCTTTGAGGTATTTGAACATCTCTAACGCTATATTCTGTTCCTCTATGTTCACACCTATTTACTCCTTGATATACTCCTCACACACTTGCAGCGGAAACGACGCGTACTTACTATCACCCGTAATTTTAACAAGGAACTCACGGAGCTGCGTCTGCAATTTTTCTTCTGTCATAGCTGCCAATGCTTCATTGTGTTCCTTTGGCGGCCAAAGTACGTCACAAAAAATCATTGCGTTTCCGTCATAGTCATGAGTGCTAAAGAAACTGTTAAGAGGGTATCCATAGCACTTTTCGAAGATGTAATGCAATGCATCCGAGTAAATTTGTGATAACTCATCGGCACAGCAGCCTGCATTATTAACTTCCCGATGAAATGACCATGCATCTTGCGTTATTGCCATCCATTTCTTATACAAAGGCCATGTTTCGTAGCCTTCCAATTCTTCATCACGGATGTCACGCTGTTTTAATTTTAACGCTTCATCCTTTGTTGGTGTGTGCTTTACGATAAAGTCTTCGCTGTAATGAACTTCATCCACGTCACCAAGGCAAATACCCTTGCCAATACGATTCACATGATACCAGCCCATGAGCAATCTCCTTAAACTATATATGAATCACAATGCTGCTTTTTCCAGTACATGTCATCAATAATGTCAGAAAGGTACTGGTCTTGCTTTAAAACGAAAAACGATACCGGATTATGCTTTACGATAAAACCAAGTCCCGTTCGTTCGTCGTAAATATCTTTCATGTGGCTCAGCCACTTTGAAAAATCTTTGATATGGGAATTATCCCGAAGTACAAACCTGCCGAACCATTGCTGCTTAATGATTTGTCTTTCCTTTGCTCGTTCTTTGGATTCTTGTTCATTCCATACGATATTGTCAGGTTCAACGATTACATAGGGAATCTTCTGCCTATCCATTTCGTCTATAACGGATTCCGTTTGGCAAACAAAGATGAAATCATATTTTCCTGATTTTGCTTCTTCCATGAAGCTATTTATGTATTCTTTTTCCCATTCTGAAGCTTTCTCATAAATAGAACTATCACTATCCCGCATTGAATAGCCATATTGATTCTGGTGATTCGCGAGCCATGTTTTTCCACAACCCGCAAATACACTTGCGACCATTGTTCGTTTCATTACGTTACCTCTTTTGCAAAAACAGCATCCGTAAAATTTAGTGGGTACTGTTTTTGCACATTTTTGATATGAGATACAATTTTGTGGGCACAAAACTGCATCTCGTTTTTATTTTTGTGCGTATTGTGAATGGTTTTGAAAATGAATTACACTTGCGTCTCACCTTCGAGAATCCACTTGTATTCTATTGTGGACTTATAGCTGGCAATGACTAAATTACGCATATCGCGTTCGTATTCTTCCTTTGGATACCAATTTTCATCGTAGTCATCACCAAGAACTTCCCGTGCCAGTTCATCAATACTATGAAATGTCTTAGGTTCCTCGCCGTTTTCGAAACGTTTTTTTGCTTCATCTGCTTCTCGCTTTATCCGTTCAGCTTCTTTTTCCATATCTTCCGGATTTAGACCGAAAAAGGTCATTTCCCAAAGGACGCAGGCTAAGCAATGCTCAAGACCATATCGGGCAATACTGATTTCTGCTAATTTCCATCCAAGAATTTCTTCCCACTTACAGAACTCAATTGCATATGTCTGCGGAACTTTGATAGATATGCAAGCATCTAAAATATCATTTCTATCCATGAAAGTTAGCATTTCGTCACTGATGCACTCTGAGACGGTCTGGTTTTTCGAGTGACGTTTTTTCCATAAAGCGAAATCTTTTGCCTCTACACAAAAGACATCGTCTCCAGTGTCTTCAAATGATTTACAAACAATGAGAAGGTCCTGCTGATTCGATTCTATCGGTTGAGTCTTTTTGATGCGTTTCATCGCTGTAAGAACCTCTGTTTTGATAGAATGAGAATAGTTGCTTTTACAGTTGTTTTTATCTTGCTTTTGATGAAGCAAACTGAATTCGCGAGTAAGTGTATCTATATTGCAATTAAGGAAAGCTTCTTTCGTGTTTTTGAACATACTGTTGTTGCCTTTCTGAAAGAGTGAATTGATTAGCAGCTATTTGCCAGAGTCTTCTGTTGCCCGCTATCCGCCGACGTGGAGGCTGCTGCATTTTGGATAGCTGCGCGGATAAAATCGCGCTTTTGAGTTACATTTCTGTATTATCGCGTTCTTAAAGACTATCTGCCGGGTTTTTCCCGTTGCCCGCCGCTCGCCTGCGTGGAGGCTGTCTTTATGAGCAGCAGCAGCCCTCAAGGGGCTGCGATAGTTATTTGTTGTTTTTATCAAACGGATGAGATGCAAACGGATTTTCTTTATCCGCAGATTCGTGTTTCTTTTCCGCCGCGCGGTGCGCATCCAGAATTTCCTTCTCATCCACATAATCCGGATGGAAGTGGAGCATATCCTTCCCCGTCTCCGGGTCAGTGCTCGGTACGACCCAGCCGCTTGCGGTACGGCGAGGTTCACGAGAAGAGTCCGCATTTTCCACTCCGTCGATATGGATGTTGCGGTCTGTCTTTGCCTGAATGCTGTTGGCACGAACAATTTCGCCCATGTCGATGCCGGTGGCTTCCTTTACCGTCTGCATCGTCTGTGCCATAAGCACCGGAACATTGCCGGATACGCCGGATACGCCGGAGGCGTCACCGCCAATGATAGATACCTTGTCGATGCTGGACAGAGGCTGCGCCACGCTCTTGGCGATGTCGGGCAGGACCTTGATAAGCATTTCAGCGACAGCCGCATCATTGTACTGCTTGTAGGCTTCGGCTTTCTGCTTCATAGCCTCAGCTTCCGCAATACCTTTCTGACGGATTGCTTCCGCCTCGGCTTTACCGACAAGCTCGATGCCTTCTGCTTCCTGCTGCTTTGCGAATTTCTGTGCTTCGGCTGCACGTTCTGCCTCGTACTTCTTTGCCTCCGCCTCTTTTTGGCGGCGGTAGAGGTCTGCATCCGCCTGCTTGCGAACTTCCGCATCGAGTTTGCGCTGCTGAACTTCGGCTTCCTGCGCAGCAAGGTCTACCATCTTTTTCTGCTTGGCAATCTCGGCGTCGGCTTCTGCTTCTTTGATTTCCTTGGCGCGGAGGTTCGTCTGAATCTGACCGGCAGCGTTTGCATCCGCAGCAGCTTTATCCGCCTCTGCCTGCAGCCGCGCTTTAGCGAGCTTGAGCTCGTTGTTACGCTGGGCGATAGCCGTCTGTGCTTCGACTTCCTTGGCGTTTGCCGCCATCTCCGCGTCAGCCTTAGCACACGCCACATCGCGGGCTGCCTGCGCACGGGCAATCTCGGCCTGTTTCTTCACGAGCTCTTCCTGCTCAATGCCGATAGCTTCGATAACACCGTGGTTATGACCTTGCCCGTCAATAGCATCGCGGATGTCCTGCACATTGAAGGTCACGACCTCAAGACCCATCTTTGCGAGGTCCGGGCGAGCATTCTCAATGACGCTCAGCGCCATCTGCTTGCGGTTCGTCAGAATCTGGTCAACGGTCATATCCGAAACGATTTCGCGCAGGTTTCCCTGCAGAACATCGTTGACTTTATCGTTGATGCCCTGCTCGTTCATTCCAAGGAAGTTCGAGATAGCTGCCTGCTGGCGGGACATGATGTACGCTTTTGCGTCCTTCAGACCGGATGCTTTGACTTCCTCATCCAGAACAGTGGAGTTCTCACTGTAGACTTGAATCGTGACAACAGAATCAATCCAGAGCGATACGCCGTTCTGTGTTTTAACGCCCGTCTCCGGGGTCTTGACATCAATTTTCAGAAGACGCATGTTCAGCCGGTCTGCACGCTGCAGTACCGGGAGCACAAACGTGCCTTTGCCGCAAACGACTTTCGGTCTGGCAAGACCAAAACCCGTTACTACGATTGCCTCCGTCGGAGGAGCTTTCTTGTAGCAGAGAAAGCCAAAGAGGATGAGCAGTACGATGACTACCCCCATGATGAGTGCCATAATGTCTCCTTTCACTTGTCGGTGACGTACTCCCACCCCTCACGGAGTGGGATTCTATGCTGACGCAATGCAGTTACATGGGTTTCCGACAACATAAAGTTGCCGGATACACTATCTTTCGATAGACCAGTGTACTTACTACCCAAAGCGAAGCTTAAAGGCAGGGCAAAAATGCCCGAAAAGCCAGCATAAAAACGGTTAATGTAAACGCGAGTGCTATTGCAATCATAACAGAAAGACAAATTTTTTCATGGTAAAATCTCCTTTTTTATGTTTTGCTTTGCAGCTATTTGCCAGAATTTTTCTTCTGTTGCCCGCTATCCGCCGACGTGGAGGCTGCTGCATTTTGGATAGTTGCGCGGGAGAATCCGCGCATTTTAGTTACATTTCTGCGTTAAACAGGTTGCGCAGCTTGTATGTGATATCCTCGCTGTTGCCAACGATGGATGCAGCTTCATTGATGGAAGCAAGCTCCGACAAACTATCTGCGGCATAGTTGTAACTGATTGTATAGATAGGAATGTTCATTCCCGCGATGATGTCTTTGGTTTCAGAGAATCGGCATCCTGTATTACTGTCACCGTCTGTTAATACAAAGATGATAGGCGTGCAATTTCCACCAAGTTCTTGAGATTTCTGGTAGATGCGGTCCATAGCAACACAAAGACCATTGTACATTGCTGTGTTTCCGCTTGCATCAAGGGAATTTACTGCACCCTTGTAAAGTGTCTTTTGGTTCAGGGAAAACTTGTCGATTGGGAGATATTCACGAACTTCTGAATCGAAACCAATGATGCCAATATAATTGTCATCGTTGATGTACTGAATTGTGTTAATCATCGCAGTTTTTAATGCGTTGATTGGTTCGCCACGCATAGAGCCGGAAGTGTCTACAACAAACTCAGCAACAATAGGAATGCCAGAATCTTTCTCTTCTTTCCAAACGCTCTGAGCCTGTGCGATAGTGTTTCCGTCGTACTCTTTCCCCGCGTAGGTGTAATCATCCATGCCATTGAATCCGTCTTTTGTTGCAACAGCTTTGTTTTGTTCGCAGAAAGAAACGAATGCGGTAATGACTTCTTTCTTGTCAGCAGAAATGTTCCCTACAGAGTACAAAGGATTATCGTGGCGTACACCAAATGGAATGAATTCGTAGTTTCTTTGTAATGTGGGGTCATTCTGATAAGACTGATACTCCATTACAAGTCCATCGACAACACCTTTGTCTGCAGACTGAACCATCTGTTGAGTTGTGAACGAAACCAGTGGGACATTTGCTTGAAACTTTTGAAAGCTCTCAACTGCCGCTGCATCTACAATGTTGTCGCTTCCACTGTTTGCCAATGCGGAAAGCAGGAAATTAAGACCTGTTGCGCTTGTATATGGGTTTGAATAACCCATCATCATTTTTCCGTCAATCGTTGCGTTCAAAACAGAATTCACAGATGCTTCGCCATAATCAGTACGCAACATATCTGCCGTGTTCTTTGATACGAGGATTCCAGCGACATTTCCGGCGAGACGCGGTGTTTCAACCGTTAATTCAACGCCTTCATTTTTTACAAGCTCGCCAAAAAGTGTGTTGGACGGTGTATAACATTCTGGCTGATATTTTCCTGTGGAAATGTACTCAGCCGCTGTACCGGAAGGAATGGAACGCAAAGAAACGCTCATGGTTTTATCGCCTGTTGTTTTATTGCGCTGATTATTAAACTTCTTTGCCATTTCCGTAAGAAATGAGTCTGAGCCAGATTCTGCCGCCTTTTCACCAGAAGAAAAAATTTCGATATTCACATCTCCTGTTCCTTCTACTACAAACGGATAGGATGACTCGATATCTGGCAGTTCGTCTTTTGCATCCAAAAACTCTGACACATCCAACTGCTGTGGTGTGACAGTTACTTCTTGTACTCCGATTCGCTTCATTTTGCTGCTCAGGTCAGCATACGCTTGTTCTGTTGTCATCGTACTTGTACTTACATTTGAGTCTCGTAAGACCGTTCGTGAGAAAACTACAAGAACTACTCCAACAACAGCAATTGTTGCGACTACAGGGAAAATGCTTTTCTTTGACATGTTAATTACCTCCAGTCAATGTGTCGTACCGTTTCAGTGCTTCTTTGCTGATTTCTTCGTCTTGTTTAATATCTTCCTCCGTTTTACTGATGACGGTATCGAGCTTTGTCATAGCAAGAACAACATCGGTATCCCACGGATTTTGTGCCGAGCGCTGATTCAGTGCATACGCAAGAGAATCAAGACGCAGGATGAGCCGTTCGTTATCGTAAACTACTTTGTTGACTGTGCTTACGATACCGTCGTAAATTTCTTTTTTCTTTTTAGCTTCCTCTTTATCTCCAAATGAAATGGAACCACGGCAGAAAGCGTTATATTCCGTTTCATCAAACATCAAAGCGGAACGAATGGCATCATCCAATCTGTCATAAAATATTCTTTCTGCAGAGGCAAGCAATGTCAAACATTTCGCCTGCTCGCCAGATGTTTTACTATCTTGTGTCATGCTGTAGGCTACTGCCATTTTTTGCCCAAAGCGTCGCACTTGATATAGCATTTGGTCTGCTTGTTCAGAAAAGACACTTTTTGTCATTACGGAGGATTTGATTTTTTCCGTATATAGTTCCTCTTTGTTTGTTGGCTGTTCTATCGTTGATTTGTTCTGTGCTTCTCGGTTTTTTGAAATTCTACGATATGCGATATAGGCGCATATGAGTAGAAATATAACAGGAGTACCATACTTGGCTAACAGCACAAAGAACAGAGATGTGCCGTGCATGTACTCGATGGCATAATAAGTATTGATGTAAGCCTCGACCATGTAAACGATAGCTGCTGCTACAATAAGTAGACTCACACTGAGCATTAAGTTCACCTCAATTCCGTTTTTTACGTGCAACATTTTTCTATGGTTTTTGTTCAATTTTTCGGGTATTTACTTTTTGCATGTGCGTTTTATCCATCAATCTTGATTCCGCTCAAACACATTGGTGCTGAACCTGAACCAATATATCCATCAACAATGCTGCTTGCATCGATGTTGGAAATGTACGACTCGTCTGCATCTGGAAAGACGTAGATAGTAGTTACGGATGTTTCTTGATGATTTTCTTTGCCATCGAACTGGTCATAGCATTCTGCTGCAAGCGTATAACCATCGCAATCCCAAACCAGCCAATAATCCTTAGCTTCCTCTACATCCTCATAAGTTGCGGCTTTCAATTCATCAAAAGATGCAAATGCTTTACCGCCAAAAGAGGTTGTCTTCCAGTACAATCCGGACGGATTGCCAAGATGCTCATAAAGCGCTTCAAACTTTTCTTTTGCAGAACTACCATATTCCGGAAACCAGTCAAAGTCATAGACATTGATGCGGCTGTAATACAAACCCTTGTTAAACGCCTCATCAAACGTCATGTTTTCTTCTTTAGCAGCGTCTTCATCCAGCATCATGGTATATGAACCATCGGTGGCGTATGAGCCGATTTGATAGTAAACACCATTTTCTCCGGCAACACAATAATCCTGAATATTGCGGTCAGGCTCTTTTTCTGAATCGTATTCGTCGTGAACTTCCTTGATGCTATACCCTTCGTCTTCCCGATTGAGAGCAATATACCCATTGATAGGAAGTGACTTAAGTTCATCTGGTGATACACTTACCTCGTTATTGTTTCCGTCTTTCCATAGAGCTAATTTATTTGTCCAGTTTGTGTTGTTAAGAGGATTTTCTCCAAATGGAACGCCACTGTTTGGGTCTTCCGTGACAGACGGAGTCACTGTTCCTTCCGACCATTCCGGTAAATTGTCGAGTAGTGACCATTGTTCTTCTGTGTCTTTTTCTACTATTGTACTAGCAGATGATACGCTGCTTGTGTTGGATTTCGCTTCTGAACTTTCTGTTGCCTGTGAAGTACAGCCAGATAACGCAACAATAGCGATAGATGCAAATGCGACGGCTTTTAAATCCTTATTTTTCACGGTAAGAAACTCCTTTATGTTCAACTTTTTTATATTTGCATTATACCTACACACAGAAAAAGACGCTCACACTTATGTTCGAGCAAAACATAATGTGAGCGCCGTTCCTATTTTTGAAAATACCCTTTTAAAGGGTTCGATTCAAGTAAGATTTGTTGATAGCAACCAACAGCTCTTCGATTTTCTGCATATTAGGTTTTGCAGGAAGAACGGACTCTTTTACAGCCTTTTGGAATCGTGCTTCGAAGGAATCAACCATATCAAAAAATGCAGGTTCGTATGTCCCGTCTTCACGCATGTACTTACCATTACGAATGGCTAGTAGTTCCTCGTGTTCTTTGTCTCTACGAGTGATGATTTTTCCCTGCTCCAAAATGTCAAATGCAGTATAGTACAATCTTACAATGTGCATTGCATGTTTGTTGATATGGACTGCATCTTTCAATGCTTTTGGATTCTGTGGTTTTTCATACTGTTCAATAGTCGTGCAAAGTCCCTTAAGCATGGATTTGAGCGAAGTTACGGGATAGTTGCTCATGTTTCCGGAAATCAAAAGAGGATGCTTACCATCTTCATCTTCATCCTCGCCGATGCTGAGACTGAAATCATCCAATTTATTTTGTGCAGCTAAAACACGCTCCAAACTTCGTTTTTCAAATTTGTTCTTGAGCCATTCCGGAGAGTTTCCGTTGCGAAGCAATCCCATCTGAAGGCGGCGAAGCTGGTCGTTTGCAAATCCGCCATAACTGCAGGCGACACGCTTGGAAAGGAACAGTTCCTTGTTATCAAGGAGCATTTTTCCTTCCGGTGTCATGTTCACGTATAGCTCAGGGGCATTCCCAAGTAGTTCAATGACATTTGGATTACACTGGACAAGCATACTTACGAACTTGCCAATCGCAAAGATGACGGTATCCGTTTTATTGTCGATGACTTGTTCAAAATGATTGAATCCTAAGATATCAGGAGAACCAGCTACACCGCGCACATCCACGTCGGATTTTGTGGCGTTTGTACCGTAGGCGTGGCTTCCGCCAAGAGTCAGGAACAGGATGTTTTTGCCGAGGTGCTTATTGGTACGAAGAAAATCGTAGTCTTGCCCCTGCAGGAGAGTCTGAAACTCAGTGGTTGTCATGTATCGCTTCACCTCAATTCAACGCATTCTTTCTCAACACGGTGCCATTTATCGGTGCTTGCATCGTATTCCAGAACATCTTTTCCGACCATCTCCCCGTTTTCGACGTACTCTAAAATGTGTCGAACTCGCATTGGCGGATTGTCGTTTTTTGCATGCCACAACGCGATATCCTTGTTGTCGATGACAAATGCAGGTTTATAGCTGACAAAGGGGCTACCGAGAGGCTGCGTTTGTCGACTTGCCTCGTAGTACGATTTCACATAGCCGTCACGGGAAGTATTACGAATAGCACGAGCGCTTTCTTTGTCGCCTTGCTCGTCCAAGGTTTGTGCAATTTCGTCCACACACCGACAAAAATGCGTGGGGTCTTGACTGTATTTGGCAAAAATCAGTTTTCTGATTAACCGCATTGCGTCTTGCTGCGTCATAAGCATGCTCCTTTCACTTTTTTGTCGAAACCAAGAAGATTTTTTTGGAAAAAGTCCCCTTCTCTGCTGTTTTCTGGCTCCGTACCTGTTCTATTTCCCGCTTGGAAACAGCGCAAGTCTTGCCCATAGCGTACAGGACCTCCATCACATCCGCCATCTCCTCAGCGCAGTCCAGAACGCTCCGTTCCTTAGCTGTGTAGACTTCCAGCAACTCCTTGACCTCTTCTTGCAACTTTTCGGCCAGAGCGTCTTCGTACTCCTTATCTGTCAGCTTGCGAGTTACGCAAGTTTCGCCGTTTTTCTCGATAATTGCCGGGATGTTATCCCGAACCAGTTTCTGATACATCATGGCTTTATGCTCCTTCCAATTTACAGTGCCGCAGCGATATGTGCAGTTTATGACAGGTGTCTGCGGGTTCTTGTTCACTTTTGGCTTCTCCAAAGATAACACATCCTTTTTGCTGCTGTTTGGCAAGGTATGTGGGCAAATCATCGTTTGTGACGGGAATGAAAGAGTATCCCCGCTCACTTGCATACATAGCCGCTAAAGCAGCTATCTTCTTACCAGATTCTGCAGCAATGACAACCTTGTCTCGCTTAGCCAGCATCTTGTCGAGGTACTCCGACATCTGCTTGCGGCATTTCATCATCGACAAAGGAGCTCCACATACTCCGCAGAAAAACCAACCTTTTTCGCAAATTTTGTCCTCGCACTCTTGGCATTTCAGGTAGACGACATTGTTATTCGTATACGGACAGTAGTTCCCCATACTTACACCTTTTTGAAGTATTTCTCAACATATTCATCCGGCAGTTCCAAGTGCATCTTATCTGGACCTGAAAGTTCCTTGAAATTCTGCTCGCCGCCGCACCATTCTAAGCGCCAGATGGTCCCGCGCTTTACCCGGTATGGAAGTTTCTTGCCATCTGGACCAATAGTATCAAGCCAAACATCGAACGGTTTGACGCATTTGTAGTTGGTGTTGTACATACTGGCTCCTTATGCTTGCTTTTGGGGCAACACCCAAATCTCAACATTGACATTCCAAGTATCAGAGATTTCTTTGATGATGTCCAAGACAGTCTCCCAATCACCGCCTGCCAGACCACAACCGAGTCCATATGGAATACGGAATGTGGCGCGGGGGTGTTCTTTCATACCTTTGAAGAGTGCTGCAGTGAGTGCTGCATAATTTGTATAGCGTTTATCTCTTCCGTAACCTACTTGTCCATATAGGTTTGCAACGTATAGATGTGGTCCGACTTTCACTTCATGAAAACTACCCAACATAAATTCGCCACAAGTTTCGACCATTAGACGATATCTGTCGTATACATCGGGCCATTTGTCACGAATCTGTTTTGCTAGACCCGCGCCCATCACGCCCTTACAGTTTACTTGATGGCAAATAATTGTGTCTTCATCCCGCTCCGGGAGTGTCAGAATATTGCCGTTGACGAATTTAATGCTCATACAAGCTCCTTAATGTCCAGAATATTGAATTTTCTTGACGCAAACCCAAGCAATTCGTTGTAAATGCGAGCCGAAATTTCCAAGAACTCGGTGTCGCGGATTTCTTTTCTGCGCAGGAAACGGTTATCCTTCTGCATCTCTGCCGCAGTGCTTTCCACGATAGCCCAGATGGAACTATTGATGACAATCGGCGGAACAGGCCCATCTTCCCAGCATTCAATCACATGCTCACTGACCGCGTACTGCGCGTCATACACCTCATCGCTCAGCTTCGCGCTATAATACTTCGCGTTTCTCTCAATTATGATGGAGTTCATAATGTTTCTCGCAGTCGGAATATCCTTACCTTCCACGCTCACTATCTCAGGTCCAAAGAAACCTTTTGTCTTGTTGCTGAGAAGAACAAGCTGCATAGCCAGTGCTGTGGCGCACTGGGAAAGCTTTTTTGCCGTTTTATCCGGTATATCGACTGGAACATACTCCGCTGCTGGACCTTGCAGGTAGTATTTTTGTACATTCTTACCGTTGTGCGAGCCATCAAACAAAATCGAGGGCAATGCATCCAGAACAGCTTTGTTTGCGTTTTCTTTGACGGTTCTGAGAACCGCAATATTGGTCAGCATACTCTGTTCTCCTTACTTTTTATAGGTTTTTGCGATAATCCGTCTTGCTTCCTTTTCCGGCACATCGAACAGTGATATGGTAATTTGGCTCATTTTATCTGCTCTGGTTGGGTCCGTCAGGACTACAATACGGCGAGTGTTTCTAGTGTCTGTTGCCACAACAAGCTCAACATAGGCAATCTTATCTGCATCGAACAACTGCTGCAATTCTTTTGCGAATTCTTCTCTATCGAGGTTCAGGATATATCTGCTATCGATATCCATGTTGTGAGGAAAGTTGAGAGGAAAGTCACTATCGAACATCTTTGGATGCGCATTTACAAGAGAGAGTTCTGGCAGAAATAATGTCTTGTCATGTAGCAACCCGTACAAGATATCGGCTGCTTCACCGTTCTTGCATTCGATTAAGAATTGTGTTCTATTTTTGTTTGCCATAAGTTCTCCTCCGTTAATATTCTGGGTATTTGCAAAATCAGGTATTTTACACAAACCACCCTTTTTCGCAAATACCTGAAGACATATCAACCTCACACAAATCCAAATGCGACAGAAACGATAGTTGCAATGGTTCCTGCCAGCATCAACGTTTCACCTACTGAAACGATTTTGTCACGGATGTGTCTGGCTTTTTCTATCTCACAATAGGTTACGACACGATTTTTATCGAAGTATGGTTTATTGGGGATAAAAAACGATAGAAAAAATCCACCCCATCCGATGATACAACCCGCAATGAACAAAACCATCGCAATGATAACTGCTATATACATGGTATCCCCCGTTTTAACTTACTCGAAAAAGTAGAGAGGCTCACGAACGCCATCTATCGATTCGCACTCACCGGAATCTTTATAGACTTGGTTTGCATAGCTGCGTATACGTGAAAGGGTAAATTGAGCAACAATATAGTGCATCCGAGTTTCGTTGCTTTGAGAACCTACACCAGAATCACAGAAAAATCCAATTCGCAACAATGAGATAGCGTGTGTTAGAAGTCCTTTATCAATTGCCGCATCAATAATGGATTTGTTTTGTGTTTCCAGATATCTTTGAGCGAGTATCTGCCAATGTGTAACAGAAGGAGATAAGGACTCACCCCATGTAAACACATACTTGGCAAAATTCTTGAGTGCGAAATCTTTTACAATCGGAGCATCCAGACATTCCTTTGATGTAATGGTTTCTTTGCATTGCTCTGTTGCCTTTGCAAAAGATTTTTTGAGGATATCTTTGTACGTTTGTGTTTGATTCACCGGAACTCGACTTCCGATTTCGTCAATCAACAATTGATAAAGTTTCTTGTGTACAACGAAAAAACTTACACGAGCAAGATTTTCACTATATATAAAGCTCTTCATTTTTACATAAGGAGCACGATAGCACATATTTTCCGAAATGAATTTCTCGATATTGTCACCGATTTCAACTTTGTGCGGTTCTGCGTTTCGACCTTCTTTCTCATAAAATTCATAAGACCGAATCAGCGCTTCATTTTCTGGCGTTATGATAGAATTCTCAATGCCGCCATAGTCATTGTATTTTCCGAAAATTGGCATTGCAAAAGGAACGAAATTGTCAGTTGGGTAACAAGTGCTTGTCGATAGGTCGTCAGAAACAGCTACAAGAGGTATAACAACGATATCGTCACCGTGAAAAATCGGCAATTTCGATATATTACACGTTCCGTTCCAGCTACCCATAACGTCCCCCAGTTATTGTTTGTTTTAATATCTTAATTATATCATATTTCATACTATTCCGCATCCGCTTTGTGTGCAAATAAGAGCGCAACATTGTTCAAAAAGAAAAAAGCCACCCGATTACCACGGGTGGCTAAATGATTGGTTAGCGCTTTTTTCCCTTCGGAGACATACGTGCAATGGCTTCTTTCGCCAGTTCCGAACGTTCGCATTCTTCTTCAGAGAATGTGATTTGTGTACAAACGCGGCTTCCACGCATCATTTTTGCGGCGTATGACAAACCGTTTGTTTTAGCATCAAGGAATGGATTATCTACCTGTTCAGGGTCACCAGCCAAGATGATTTTTGTGCCCTCACCTGCTCGACTTATGATGCCAAAAGCCTGAAGTGCAGACATATTCTGCGCTTCGTCGATGATGATATACTGGTTCTTAATACACCGACCACGCATATATTCCATTGCTTGTGCTACGATTTTTCCGGAATCAAATAGGTACTGCGCATAAGAGTTTGGCGCAACAATTTTATCTTCCGATTCATCCGGCGTGGTGAATTTTCCTTTTTTCCCGAAACGAGAACCATATTCGCTATCCTTATCTGCTTTGATAGATGTAAGCTGGTCCAAGTTGTCCATAATGGGACGGATTAACGGATTGATTTTTTGAGCCTCACTACCCTTTAAAAAACCAACAGTTTCGTCAAATTTTACGTTTGGACGAACGACAAGGATGTTGCGATAAGTATCGTCATCAACAGTTTGCGCTAATCCACAGGCAAGGGACATAAATGTTTTTGCCGTTCCTGCAGGACCGATTAGGATAGTTAGTGCAGAAGAGTCAACACCATCTTGCAATGCGTGAATTGCCAATTTTTGACCAAGATTTCTCGGCTTTACACCATAGGGGTGCATATTGTCCATATTAAGACGAACGAGTTTCTTGCCCTTTACTTGATATACGCCGAGCGTTGACTCGTCAGGACGTTTTACAACGACAAATTCGTTCTCTACGTATTTATCATTGTCTGTTGTAGCAGATATTGGCATTTCGTTTGGAACTCCGCTCACCTCAATATCGGTATCGCAGCAATATGTTTCTGTGCGTCCGGTATAAGGTGCTTCATCTGCGTCTACGCTGTCTGACCGATAAGGTTCAGCAATTATATCGTTTTCCTCTGCGAGTATACGTTGCGTAAGACTGTTGGTTACAAGAATCACTTCGGTACTACGTGGGCAACGACGTTTACATGCCTTTGCCGCCTCGATTGATGTCTTACTGTCCGACGTAGCAACGAAAAACATTCCGCCGTTTGGCAACTCGATTCCGTGATGGATATCGCCTTTTTTGTTTTGCTTTTTTGAAAAATTGTTTAATTCGTCTATTGCTCGCAGTACTTCCTGAGCATTGCGTCCTGCTTCGCCCGGTTTCTTGCTGACATCTTCCAACTCAGAGATGACATGGATTGGGATGACAACTGTATGTTCATCGAATGCATATATTGCGTATGGTGACGACAGAAGGACACTTTTTGTCAGTACATACACTTTCTGTGGTGCAGGCAGTTCCTCTAGTTCTTCTGCATCTCCACCAATTACGCGGTTGATACCATAATATGGTGTGTCTTTGACGTTGATGCGTTCAAAAATGCGTGATTCGGAATCGCTTAGAAGCATAAATGATATTCCTCCTTTTTGTGTTTATATTATTATACCAACCGCATCAAATGCAACTGAAACAGAATGGTCCACAGCCTAAACAAAAAAAGTCAAGCTGTGGACCATTCTGTTAGTTACACCCCATGCGGGGTGCGACCACGAAAAGCACTTACATGGATTGACGATAGTAGTATTTCAATCTAACGCACCCCGTGCGGGGCGCGATGTACTATACCAACGCTTTTCGCTTGAACCATTTCAATCTAACGCACCCCGTGCGGGGTGCAACTAGGTGCGGAAGGACACAAAAAGAGCCTGTGGTTATTTCAATCTAACGCACCCCGTGCGGGGTGCAACAGCAAAACGATACAACCCTAATGTCTTTTGATAGCACATGGGTGTATAATTTCACCAATTGTGTGGCTTCATGTATTGAAGCACTTGCCTGCTTACTGCATTGGAATCACCCTCTATCCATTGTTTTTTGTGCGAAGCTCCCGGTGATTTTATGTTCGCTTAAGGTTCGCACCGATTCGATGACTTTATTATAGCATATACATTGTTGTTCTGCATCCGCTTTAAGGCGATAAAAAGCCCCCACCCAACAATGATTGTCGAGCGAGGGCTTATTGTTATGGGGTTACGGTTGTGCTTTAGGTTTCAGAACCATCGTTTTCGTTGTTGCTGTTCTCTTTGTTGTCGTTATTGCGTTTTTTCTTGAAAACAATAAATCCGACAGCACCGATTACGACGATTGCGATGCCTGCAATCATGCCGACAGACACGGTGTCTTCAGGATAGACGGTAATGCCCGAAGCCTGAGCGGTTTCAGCGGTTGCGGTTTCTTCCGTACCAACACCGTTCGTCGTAGTACCCGTGCGCGGGATAGAAGTAATTCCGCTGATGGCAGCAGCCGCCTTGGAAATCACCGTTTCCGTATATACGCCGGGGCGTCCGGGAACATTCGGCTTGTTGGGGTTATCCTTCGGCACATGGTTCGGTTCCGGCGTGGTAGAAGGTTTCGGGTCTGGATTGTGGTCCGGAGTCGGGAACAGAGGATTACCATCCAACTTACTTATAACCTCATTGGTTTTACCCGGAATCGTAGGTGTCTTTTCTGGAGGATTGTTCTCCCCTGTCTTGTCTTCCGGCTGATAGGTATAGCTTGCTGCATTGATAATCAGCTTGTCTACCTGCGTAGTGCTGCCAATTTTTACAACGAGCTGAACTTCTTTGCTCTCTCCTACCGCGAGGTTGCCAATGTCCCAAGTCACCATATCGGAATCGAAGTCAAACACACCGTTATCGGATGCGCTTACAAACTTGCTGTGTCCCGGAATCGGGTCCTTCAGCACAACATTCGTAGCTCCGATTTCACCGTTATTGGTAAGTGTAATCGTATAGGTCAGTTCTTCGCCAGCAGATACTTTATCGCCGGATTTCTTCCCTTCGATTGCTTTCACACCGATAATACGAGGTTCTTTTACGATGTTGTAAGTGCTGTTCGACTCAATCAGAGCTTCTCCATTCGGATATACGCGGTCACCTTTCTTGTGCTCGATGGTCGTACCATCCGGCAGGGTTTCCGTGACATCTTCATCGTAGAGCTTGTATTCTTTCTCCAAATCAAGCAGTGTTGCCTTATTCTCAAACACCTTAGAAGTTTCGTACTCTGCAGTAGTCGGGTCATCCGATGTTACAGGTGCGTAGACACGGAACTTGATGGTAACTACTTCGTTCGGAGCGAGCTTATCGAACG